>Ga0208644_1001228_pt1 | contig 21726 bp, 10 predicted proteins | sample VirMetDEL_Nov_18_FD_184517 | JGI IMG/M metagenome (GOLD analysis project Ga0208644, IMG submission 184517) | Aqueous microbial communities from the Delaware River and Bay under freshwater to marine salinity gradient to study organic matter... | ecosystem: Environmental > Aquatic > Marine >...
AAAAAAGGGTGGAATCATTTATCCTAAGATTAGATGGGACCAACTTTCTGAGAAGCAACAAGAACAACGTGCTAATGAACAAGCATATGCTGAAAAGCATTATGGTTATCTTCCTCATAATGGATGGTTTAATTATCAAAGAGAACAATAATCTCATACCACCAAAACCAAGTTTGCTGCTCTTGGGTGAGGTATGAGCCAAAACAAAGCAGTTCTTACATCAACGAAACCAAGTTTCTGACCTGTTCTTGGGTGAGATGTAAGCAATAACAAAACGGGTCATTTTATTTTTTTAAATGGAGACGAATATGGTAAAACTTGGTGATTGGGTTCAGCGAACTAGAGAACCCTTACCGGGAATGCCACCTTTTGACTGACATCAGTTTGCGTTTGGGCAGGTTGTCCATATTGAAGATGATGAAACAGTTGAGGTTGAATTCCCATGTCGTTGTATGAGTATCTCTCAAGTGTCAGATAGTTTAGATAGATTTAAAATGTGGCATCCGGGGGAATACTTATTACTTGATAAACAGTCACGAAAAATTAAAGAGAAACAATTCAAACACCATTGTAAGATTTCTCATAGTTAGGATTTAGAACATTATCTAGTTCATTCTAGATTTAGATTGATATCCTAACATAGGTTTTAGCGGTTCCTAATAAAAACCGCTTTTTTTAATAGGAGTATATAATTATGTCTAATGAAGAAGAAAAGTTAGATGCTGTTGTAGAAAAGTTAGAGCAAGAAGGAATCAATGCTAAAGATTCTATTTCAGATATACAAATTGGCAGTAAGGTCGCTGCTACTCTTAATATGTTTGGTGTTAGTCCAGAAGTAGTGCAAAAATGGTTAGGTATTGATGAATGTGGATGTAAAAAAAGACAGAAGTTCCTAAATGGAGTGTTATCTTTTATAAAACCATCTACAAAAAAAGATTAAAATACCATCCATCCTGTTCCAATAGCAACAAATTCAGCAGCTTCATATTGATTATTGATTATATATGTTGATTGACCATCTATTAATTGTGAGCCATATCCACTTACTATTACAGTATTCGTAGTAGAATCTGATTTTTTGACTGCGTATTTATTACCGGGAATATTAGAACCAGTAGCATCAGGTAAACTTAATACTATATTATTACTTGAAGCATCTGCATTAATATACTTGTAAAATAATATACCAGTATCTGTAGTGACTGTTTGAGACAATTGTAATGTATAATCAATGATTTTAAATAAACCATATTGTTTATCAAGTTGTACAATTACATCAGTTCCAGATGGTAAATGTGAACTAATGCCATCATTCATCACTATAGCATATTTAAAATTATCTCTATCTCCAGATGGTGGGCAATTGATATCATCTGAATATGGAGGAGTACAGATAGTTGCTTCAATAAAACCTGAACCACTAACAGCAGCATAGGGGCCACTGAATACAGTTTCGTAACCATCATATAATTGGACATATCCCCAACCAGTTGATTGTACTCCATATGAAGTAATATCAGATTGTAACCTACCTCTTAATGGCTGAGTACTGTATGTATTAAATTCAGTTCCGGGTTGTAATCCAATACCACTAAATGAAGGATCATTACCAACTCTAAAGTTAATAATAGGAGTATCAGGACCACTTCCACCCGGAGGAAAACTATCATTTCCACCAGCCTGACCACCACCATTACAGTCACCACCAGCTACATCATTACACCATGGTCTAATACAAATTCCAGCAGCTATCTTACCTTCAAAACCATTAGGACAATTATTACAATTGCCGGGAGGTAAACAATCACATCCAGCAGACTGAGGACATTCCCCTTGTTGTACCCATTGTCCATTTACACACTCCCAATAACATGCTCCTTGACCATTACATTGATAACATCCAGTAGGTTGAGGTGGAGGAGGACTAACTGGTGGAATAGTCCCAGTTTCTTGACAACAATATGTCATTGGAAACCAAGTTCCAAATCTTTTACTATAAAATGCTAAAATAGTTTGAGCTTCTATAACAGTATTAAATGGATTCACTACTGTAATATCTGTATATATTGGAGTTCCAGCAGCATCATACATATCAGTATAATTTCTGACAAATCCATCTCCACTAGAAAATTTACCAATACCACTTTCTAAATCAACAAAGACAAATTCATAACTATTAGGTACGGTCCAAACACTTCTTTGTCTATCCCATCTTAAATCAATTGGTCCAGCAGGCCAAGTTTCAGGTTGATTTAACCATCCAGAATAAAATTCATCTGTTAATAAATTATAATCTTTTCTGTGTTGACCAGAAAATGGAGAGCCAGAGGTCCAATAACTTTGATCTAACCAGCCAGTGGTAGAAGGAAATCCAGCCTGATTAATTTCCATGTCCCATTGTCCAGAAAATACTCCAGTTTCATTAGAGTTAGGAATAGGCTTACCTTGTAAATCATATCCCCAACCATGAACCATAATAGGACCACGCATAGCCATAAATCTATAATCATCACTATACCCTATGGAGTTTCCAGTAGCTAATAAAGATATATAACCAGCATTTTTAGCTATGATACCTGCACCACTACTTCTAGCAACAACCTCAATATCATGACCAAATGTTCCACTCAAAGGTTCATTACCACGGCCTCTATTCACTAAATCACTACCGGGATTAGCTAGAAAATTTAAAAATTCTGCATTAATTGTAGGTCTTGGAAAAAAGTCACTTGACACACCGCCATTTAATGGACCCATAGGTTCTATAGAATTCTGCTGATCAACAACTCTAGCATAGCTAGGAGGTTTTAGAATACCGCTATTTACTGGAGGAATTCTGTAATAAGGATTAGGAGTAATCCTTAATGGTGACAATGGAGGTAATTCAGAATTAAACCCACTAATACTATTAGGATCTAAGTTAGCATAAAAATTTCCAGTATCATTTTGTACTGGTAAATTATATCCAAGTCCACTCCCATCATTAAATGTTGGATGAACATTACTACCATCAATATTAGCTCTTTTTCTGATGGGTCTAATAAGACCATCCATGCTCATTAGAGCAGTTTCATTGTAATTAGCCAATTGCTTAATGTGGCTTAAAGTTTGAGATGCAACTTCTTTTCTAGATGCATTGCCAGCAAACCAATTTTTAGGATCTACGCTAGGATCAGATGGAGGACCAGCAGGACCATTGTCGGATAAATATTGTCCAATAAATAACGCTGGAGCACTTCTTTCAGCAAAACTGGTGCCCGGATGAAATATAAGATCTGCTGCCTTAGTGCTAGATCCTCCTGTTAATTTAAATTTACCTTTAGGTGTTTTTTTAGATTCAGCAAGTGCTACCCTTCTTTGTTTAAATTTGTTTAAACCTTGATCTTTTATTCTTTGATAATTATTTTTCGTAAACCTATTTTTAAATGGAGTATATGCACTTAAAGTATAACTAGTTTGAATACCATTAGAACCCACACTAATTGACATGTCTGTAATTTGACTTAAAGGTTGTCCCGACGGATATGTAGGTAATACATAAAAATGTTTAATATCACCATTATTAGTTGTGTAATAAGTATCTATTAATTCTCTTGGAACACCTCTTTCAGATTCAGGATCATTTCCATTATTAATATAACTAGGTCTTTCCCATAATGATGTTCCTAATTGTTTTTGTGGATATCCAGCAACAGTAACAGAACCACGTTCTGCATTTTGCATCTTCATAATCAAGTTATTAATCTTGGCTTGCATACCTTGATAGAGATATAAAGTGCCTCCAAATTCCCAAGGAACAGCACTTTCATCTTGTTCTGTATGTATTTTTCCCTGAATTAGATTAGATAATATTGGATTATTTTCATCTGTATATCCTTGATTATACCAAGGTCCATAAGTTCTTGTATTACTTTTAATTGGAATAACAGCATTACATGGTAGTGCAAATGGAAATCTACCAACACTTACAGAAGTGCTTCTAAGAATAGAATCAACGTAAGACTGTGATATATTCTTAAAATGCTCGACATCTTTTTCTGTTGGCTGAAGATGCTTACTACCCTCTACACTAAATGTCCAATCATTATACCAAGTGCCTAATCTAAAGTTATTACCTAATTGGTTGACTATTTCATCAGGCATTCCAAAAAATGGAAAATCTGGAACAAATGTTTCTTTAAACCCATCAGCAAATCCGTCTTTTACTACAAATCTATAACCTAAAGATGGAGCTAAAAACACACCATCATCTAATCTAACAATAGCACATACTGATGGAGAAATATCCTTTATATTTAAACCACCAGAACATGCTGGTATATCAGCTAGAATCTCTTTATATACAATTTCTGGTTTTTTAAATACTGTCCATGCCTCTTCTACATTACCACGAACATATAAGGGGGTAAATTTTTCAAACCCTAAAGTTGAAAATCCAAATGGAGAATTCCTAAAAGCACTATCTCCAAGATTTCCGGGCTGGAAAAAATTAGGTGGTCCAACAGCTTTATAATCATCTTCGTTGAGAAATCCAGCACCCGCTGTTACTTTATCAACAACTGTATTGTAATTCTCTTGAACTTTACCATAACTTAAATATGGATCATACTTCATAATCGCTGGCAATTTACCCTGATCATCAGCAAAAAAATCAGTCTGCTCAGGATGTCGAAGACCCATAATCCCAGTAGTTCCACCACTGATACAATTAGGATATAGAGCAGGATCTCCAAAGTTTGCATTATCACCATCACCACAACCATAGCTCCAAAATGTATCAACCCATGCACCATCCGTAGCAGGCTCATCACTAAAAACTACCTCTTTAGTTTCCTTATCTATATAAAAACATAAACCCGGAATTTCCACAGTAAATGCTTTTCCATAATATTCTGATGCTATTTTATTTAAATACTCATAAATTGTTTTTAAGTCTTGAAAAAATAGATCAAAATTTCTTTGTGCAAAGCTTGCATTAGTTCCCATAGCTTCATATGTTAATCTTGAATCTTCAAATCCGGGGGCACCCTGAATAGGTCCAGATTTCCTAGCAAGCAATCTATCTAATACAGAAAATGGTCTATCTTCATCTGGTGGGAATAATTCATTATATGTAGTGCCAATAAAATTAACTAATTTAGTTGATCTGATTTTGTCTTGATTTTCAATCTGCCCTTTATACGGTCCAGAACTTGGTGTTACTGGAATTGAAGGTGTAAATAAATAAACGAAAAACCATTCTAAAAATGATTCAAAATCTCCAAGAGCAGCAGAAAGTAAAGACTCAGGATCTCCTTGAATATTATTTATAGTAGCTTTTAAATCTACATATATATTTAAAGGTAATTGGTTATAATCTATATCAAAAAACCACTGATTTAGAAAATAGTCAGGCTCGCTTATACATGGATATGGTGCATCAGGATCTGAAAAACCAAATGGATCTACATCTATTATTTTACCAAATGGATCAGTTCCCCACCACACTGGGATTGGTTCAAGATATTTAGTTTCACTAACGCCAACACCAGTTAAAACAGAATTTTTAACATCTGGTTGATAACCTAAAAAAGGATAAATTAAACCACTATTTCCTTGATGTGCATTATCTACATCATAGACTTGAAATAAATCTTGTCTAGCTCCACCTATAATATAAGCAGCATTGTTTTCTTGAACAAGCTCTTGCCCAACAGAAGAATCAATTAAAATACCATTAGCTTCTGCTAGAGCAATAAAATTATTAATACTCCCCAATGTAGTACTATCAGGAACATCTATTCTAGGAACTGCTCTTAATTTAATAACATTTGTTACTGGACCATCTTGACCAGTTTTAGTATTTTTAGAAGTTGCATAGCCATTAGCTTTAGTTGGCATAAGATGAATGATATAATCAATACCAGCTTCTTCTGATACTTGACTAATAAGATCCATAATGGTCATTATAGATGCATTAATTCTATACTGCTGATTTGATTGATTTAATGATGATTGAGTCCCATCACCGCCACCACCTGCATTTGGAGCAGGACCACCATCGCTAACTTGAGCTAATTCTCCCGGTAATTCACTGATATCTAAAATATATTGATCACTTGGAATACTGCCATAAGTTCCAATACCAGCTATATATTTTAAAGACCCCGGAGAGCTAGAAAAATTAAGATTACTTCCAGCTATAACGTCTCCATTATATTGACCACCACATAATATTTGTATAGCTTGTTTAACTAAAATCCAAGGAACACCAGCACTAGTCTTTTCAGCACCGCCATATCCATTACCCGGAGTGCCAAAACCGGGACCAAAAGGATCATCGCCACTAGGATAAATACTATTATTAGGAATACTAGGACATTCATAACCAAGTTCCGATTCTAAATAACCATAGATATTAATTAAATTTAAAACATTCTGAGGATAGTTAGGATTACCAAGAACATTAATTGGTTGAGTATAAGAATCAAGGATGAGGTTAGAGCCAGCTAATAATAAATTTGGAGAAACTAAATTAACAGTTACGATATCTAAACCATCAGCACCATCTTGTATATTATATGACTGTATAATACCAGCAAATTCAAATCCATCATATATGATATTAGAACCATTTCGCACTTCACCAATTTTAAAGATGGCAGGAGATCCTAAAGGTGCATAGTTAAAACCGGGATCACCATTAAATTCAGCAGAAGTCCAAGTAAAATTACTATCAAAATATTCTCTATTACCAACACAGTTATCTTGAACTAATGTCACTGTTAAGGTTGATGCTTGATCATTCCAACCTGCTTGTGCTGAAAAGTCTCTTACACTTAGTCCTAAGAATAAAGTCTGTTGTAATGGTCCAAATATATTAGCTGGAGTACAATTATTTTGAACAGCCATATTATGAGCATCCTCCTACCGTCCAAGATTTATTGAATGTAAATCTACCTTCTTTTGGGGTCCATGTTTTATTTTCACTATTAATAAATACCTGTGCATATGCGGCAGATAAAGCACTTTCATACCCAGAAACAAAAGCATCGTAACCAGTAGGTGCCCCAACATTATAAAAACCGCCAACTAAACATCCAGTATCTGGAGGCAGAATTGCTTCAATACTAATTTCTCTTGTTCTTTGACCAATAGTATTAATGTCTTGATAAAGTGGACCTGCTGCTCTACCTAGAATTGTAATATTAGAAAACACATCATTAGGATTACCCTCAGTAATATTAATTATTTCAGATTTTGCAGTAGGAACACAGTTGTAAGGTCTATCATTAAAAGTATAATTGTATGTTACAGTTCCACCATTAGTATTATATCCAATAGAGTAGTTTAATGGATTAAGATTTAATGACATATTTCCACCATCACTAGCAATATTTCCATTATATATCGTAGCTGCTCTAGAATAAATATCTCCAGAAATAGCCTTCCAATAATCGAAAGCTTTATCAATTTTTGGAATACCAGTAGCTGCTGTATCATAACCAATAGTAGCTAGACCTTGAATAGTTCCATTGACAGTAACTGTTTTTAAATAACTATCAATATTATCTTCCAGATTAACATCAAAATCTTCTAAGGCACCACTTTCACATGCAGTCCAAGTATCATTCACAGAAATACTACCATCATGAACATTTTTATTAAATGTTCTAAAATGATTAAAATATCCAAGATTAGCTGGCACAGCAAACAGTCCAAAAGATCCTGTTTCTGGTGTTGATACAGCTAATTCATTACGCACATAATCTACTGCCTGTTGCCAACCAGTAACATCAGGACCGCTAGACTTACAGCAATATGGAGCACTAACACTAATGCTATGTGTAATTGTAAATGCCTCTTGAACTGAAACATTTCTAGCCTCAGTATTAAATACGTTTTGAGTACTAACTGTGCCCCCAATTCTTTCATCTAAAAAGTCAACACTCCATTCTTCACTAATCGCAGAGATACCACTTGGTTGATTATGATATGCATCACCAGTAATATTAACCATTTGTAATGTAACGGAATATGCAGCAGTATTAACATATAAATCACTATCGGTTCTAGGATTTACATTAAAACTCATTACTTTGGCTGGACCGTTAATAACATCGGTCCCATCACACTGAATAACAAAATCTTGACAACCAGTACATTTAAATAAATCTATAAGCTCATTAATTCCACTAGTAACAGGACCAAATCCATAAGTGCCAGTTGGAAAAATAACACCTTCTAGTTGTATTTCAACAGGAGTACTCAAACATATATTAGTTCCGGGGGTTCTTTCCATACTTGTTGAATAAGTATATGAAGGAACTGGACTAAAACTATATGAGCCATATGTCATTGTTACTGAAGTTGCCATTATTTATTTTCCTTTAACCTAAATTTCTTGGAGATACACCATCACCTTGATCTGGAGCACCTTGATATTTATTTTTTGGGTCTATCATATTTTGAGTAATATCTGTTATGTTTTGAGCAAATCCCATTAAACCATTTGCCAAATTGCCAAGTCCATTTACCTCTATCGTATTCATGTTATGAGAAATATTTGTTGGCATTGTATCAGCAGCTTGTATTTGTTTTTCACCAGCAGCATTTTGAAGATCAGCAGCATCTAACATAACCTGTGCATTTTCTTGTATTTTAGTGCCAAATTCTCCAAATAAAGATTGGAATTCACCTAAAGTATCTTGTAAAACATTAGCTTGTGTTTGGGGGGATCTAGCCAAATCATTTAAATTTGGTCCTTGTGGTGCTCTAAATGCATCTGCTATATTAGGTCCGGGCATAACTCTTCCACTTGATAGCCTTCTAGCCTCATCTTCTCTTCTTTTAAGTTCTTGATCAATACGATTTCTTTTAGCTATACGGTCTTCACTTGCTTTTTTTAATTTATTTTGTTGATCAGCAAACCTACCTTTTTCTAAGAATCTTTGGTCACTCTTACTTAATTTCATGTCTTGCCTAACCGTTCTACCCCTTAACCCTTCACCAATAGATCTTTGAGCAGCACCAGTATTGAGAACCGGAGACAACTCTTGACCAAAACCTCTAACATTAGAAGATGTTTCAAACTGCTCTGCTATACCACCTTGCTGACGAGCTAAATCCGTATTTCCAGCAGCTATAGATTCAGCTTCTAATTGTCTATATTTTTGAGCTTGTTCTAAATTTTGTTTAGCGGCCTCAGAAAATCCATAACCACCAGATTCTACACTCTTTTGATTATCTTCTAATGCCTTATTCAGTTTTTCTAATGCTGGAGTAGTTGCTGCTATACCACCTGTTCCAGCACCACCAGCGGCTCCAGCGGCTCCAGCAGCACCACCTTCAAGCTTGCTGGGGTCGATACCAAAAGCCTGAGCGATATCCTGTCTGACATCAGCTAACGGGTCTTCTGCTCCAGCGGCTCCAGCAGCTTGTTGTTGAGCTTGTTCTTGTTGAGCTTGTAATTGTTGTTGTTGTACTTGAGCTTGTTCTTGTTGTGTAGCAGCTTGTTGCCCTTGCTGCTGTAATAAACCATTAAGTTTTTCAGTATTTTTAGCAAGCTCTGCTTTTAATGCTTCTCTTTGTCCTTCAATACCTTCTAATTGTGCCCGTAATAGCAACTGCTGATTAGCAGCAATTAATTGTTGAACAGCAAGTTGATTTTGTTGAATTTCAACAGCTTGTTTTTGTAGATCTTCTAAGCCCGGAGCTTTAATATCTTCTATTTGTTGTTCTATTCTGGCTCTTTCCAAAGGATCTGATTCTGTTGCTAATCTAGATTCTAAATCTTCAATTAAAGTTTTATCAAAAATTTCCTGAGTGGTTAAACCTTCGAGACTAGTATCTCCTCTTTCTCTTGCTTGTGCTCTTTGTTGCAATGCTATTTCACGCTGTAAAGATGGATCTTGTGCTGCTGCTACTAATAATCTTCTACGATCACCTTGACTAGCACCTTCTTGGATACCTGCCTGCACGACTCTGCTTTGTTCTCTTCTTCTAGCTATACCAGCAACATCACCAGTTTCTCTTGCCACAATTTCATCAGTAACTTGTTGTCTAGAAGCATCCCTAGCCTCAATAAGTTTTGCAGCTTTTTGTTGAATAGCAGACAATTGGCTTGTATCATTAGCAAGTTGATTTAGTGCAGCAGAAGCATTCGCATTTGCATTTGCTGCAACAGCAGATTGTTTAGCAAATTCTTCCTGACTAATAGTGCCAGCTTGTAACTGCTCATTTAATTTGATTTGTTCATCTCTAGCCTGTCTTTGTGCTTCTGCAATTTCTACAGCACTCTTACCAGCAAAACCTAAATCAGCAATATCTTCATCAAGTCTTTTTTGTGCTAATGCTAGAGGATCTCCCTTAAATGCTTTTTCAGGATCAATAGCAGTATCTTCAATAGCTCTTGTTCGCTTTCTAACTTCTTTCTGTGCTTCTAATTGTTGCTGTGCAATTTGTAATCTAAGATTAGCTTCTTCAGCAGCAATGTTATTTAATTGATTGAATGTTTCACTTAGCTGCTTTGTAGTCTTTTGAACTTCTTCAAATGCTGGACCAAGTAATTCACCAACCTTACCATCTTCAATAGCTTCTTTAAGTTTATCTAATGGAATATCAGAACCATCACCAAGCTGTCTACCAAAACCTTCTAGAGACTTCTTTAAACCTTCTTTCAATGGACCTTCTGGAAGTTCAAATCCAAGCTCTTTTTCAATACCTTTTTCTAAAGCAGATGTGACATCTTGTAATGAGGCTTTACCATCTTCTGCTCTAGATGAGAGTTCTTCAAAAGCATCTTTACCAATTTCATCAGCATTAGAAATAACAGTATCAAATTTTTGTATACCTTCAACATTAACTCCAGTAGTAGCACCAATAGCGGCAATTCTATCTTGTCTGGCACCAGCACCAGCTTTACCAAAATCAAATCCATCTAATTTCTGAGTGAATAAAATCTGACCATTTGATAATGCATCTGTTGTATCCTTCAAATTACTCATAGCAACAGCACTACTTTCAGTAGCAAAAGCAAGATCATCTTGTATTGTTTTTAATTCAGCATTAAATGTATTTAAAGCTTTTTCTGCTTCCTTTAGGGCTTTAGCTAACAAACCAGCATTAATAGCAGCACCTAAAGCACCATCACTAGATGCTGCAATTTTTTCAAATTCTGTTGCTGCGTCTTTACCAGCGGCTCCAAATCTCTTCAGAAACGCATTAACTTCTTCTTGATTACTGGGATCTATCTGACCAGATAAAATTGCAGCCTGTAAAGAATCAAGAGCTTGACCAGTCTTTTTACCAGCCTTATCTCCACCTGCTTTAAATTGTTTAGAAACAACAGCTAACTCATTAGTAATTTGTTGTGATTCTGCTGCTAATAATTTTCTTGCTCTTTCACCCTCTGGAGACTGCTCTTCAGCTTTAGCTCTAATTCTACTTCTTGCTTCTTGTTGCCCTTCTTTAGTACTAACATCCAATCCTTCAAAATCAACTCCTAATTCTCCCGTTTCTACTAATTTTTGTAAACCTTGACTTAAAGCTTTTCTTGCTTCTTCTACTTGCTTTGGATCAATTAGTGTTTGTATACGTTCAACAGCTTTAAGTTGGTTTTTAGTAACTTTAGCAGCTTTACCTCTTGCCTGAGCTTCTCTTTTTGCTTGTTCTTCTGCTGCCTGTGCTTGTGATTCAGCATTATCCGCTGCTGCTTCTGCTGGTCCCAATAAATAAGAAACAAGACCAATAGGGGTAGCTCTAAATGCTGCTGTAGCAGCTTGATTAAATGCATCACCTGCCTTTTTTAAACCATCTTGAATATTCTTTTTAGCCTCTCCAAAACTAAGTCCAGTAATATCTTTAAATGCTTGATCACCAGCCTTAGCAACACCATCACCAAACTTTTTAATATTAGCTCTGATATTTTCAGCACCCTTACCAACAACATTACCAATTTTTTCCAAATTTAAACCTGCAAGAGCACCACCAAATTGGGTATTGACAATTTGTGCTAATCTAGTGCCTTCAAATGGATTTACTTTTTTAATAGCATCATCAAGACTTTTTCCTACATTACTAAGGTCTATTTTTTCTCCCCCTACAATATTCCCTATAGCTCCAGCACCAACCCTAGCAGCACCACTGCCAACAGCACCAGCAATACTGCTTCCTGCTATTCCTTTAATAGCACTATTCGCAGCACCCACAAAATCGCCAGATATTAACTTACCAGCCGCATCAATTCCTTTAGTAAAAGAACCGATAGGGGTAAAATCTAATAAACCAACCTGATTATCAAACTGGTTTGTGAAAGTTTCAAATGCTGCTGTAGTAGAATCTCCTTGTGCTAAGAAGTCATCTAAGAACGTATCAAAATCTGCTATAGAACCAGACTTAGCAAATTGCTCTAAACTCTTTCCAACCTGCTCAGTATCTTTTTGTAACTTTTTAGCAGCTTCAAATGAAGCTTGTTCAAGTGGACCATTAATAGCACCAGAAATACTTCCAGCAATTAGACCAACAGCACCACCAATAGCAGCACCAATAGCAGTTCCAACACCGGGAATAATAGAACCAATTGCGGCTCCAACCCCAGCACCTAAACCAGCACCACCAAGCCCTTCTCTAATAACACCAGAAGCAGCAGCACCAGCAGCACCCTGACCTTCTCTACCTTTGAAACCAGCAACTTCCTCTCTAGCTCCAAAAGCTAATTTATCAAAACCATCTCCTAGTGCTTTACCAATGAAACTACCTAAAGGAATAGCTACTAATGCTGTGCCTAATGCAGCAGCGACAGGACCACTAATACCAGCAGCTAATACCTTACCAATTTGTGCAGCAGCTTTTGTTCCAAATTGACCAGCAACTTTACCAGCAGCACCACCACCGGGAATTCTACCTAATAGCTTAGAGAACTTATCAAGTCCCGGTATTTTAATTTTATTTTGTAATCCTCTTAGCCTACCAGCCTGTTCTTTAATACCTATATTTCTACCACGAAGTTCCTTACCAAATTGACTCTTACCAGTTTTAACATCTTTTAAACTAGCAAAAGTTCCTTTCCCTACCTTACCAGCTTTACTTCTATTCTTAAATCTTTGAGTATTAGGGTCAAATGCATCAGTTAAAAACTGCTTTCTAGATTTTACACGACCAGCCAACTTTTCTTGTGCTTTACCAATTTGACCTGTTAATGCTTTAGAATCTCCAAATCCAGCTTGTAATCTTTTACCTAAACCACCAAGCTTCTTATTCAGCCCACCAAGTCCACCCTTTAATAAACCCGGAACACCTTTAATAGCTTTACTCAAACCACCAAAACTACCAAGAAGCTGTAATGATTGAATAGCTGATAATACAGATTGAAAAGCAAGTAATGAGGTTGTAACAGATCCAATAACATTAGAAAATGTAAATCCACCTTCTTCAAATAAAGAGCTAGTAGAAGTCAATGATCCTTGTAATAAAAATGCAGTACTTGTAAGATTTCCAAATCCTTGAACAGCTTTACCAGAAGCTTCCTGTAATTTACCAAAATCAAAACTTCCACCACCAGTAGCCTTACCTCCATTCTTAAATCCAACAACTCCACCTTTATTAAATCCAACAACACCTTGTTTATTCATGGTGTTTAGATTACCATAACCAATTTTACTTGCTGATTTTTTATTAAAGACAAATTCACCGGGAGTTAATAATGCTGGAACTGTATCTTGTCCTGATACAGAACCGCCAGAATTCAAAAATGCTCTACCAATGGCTTTCGGGTTTTTTCGCCTCTTTTCTATTCTAGCACGTTTTCTTTTTTCTATGTCAGATAGCTGCTCGTCATCAGAAAAACCAACTTTAGCAGCATCTTCTACACCAACTATATTACCAAAATCAACTGTATCAGTGCCTGTAGTAAGTTGTTTATTCGTTAATATTGCTTGTCTAGATTTATCAGCTAGACCAACGCTACCTATTCCTAATGCCGCACCAACAACCTTTTGTGCAGCTTCATTAAAGGATAATGTCTTAATTCTACTCTTAACTTCATAAACAGTGTCGCCTTTTATACCATCCAGCCTAGCCCTATCTTCTGTTTCAGTAAATCCGATTACAGCAGCAGCTATCTTTTCAAAAACAAAACCTCTACGAGATTCATCTATGGCATTTTGATATTCTAATCTGAGATTTTCTGGAACTCTAGAATCATTTAATGGGTCTATTCTTTCTTGTTGTAAATTTAATTCATAACGGTCTTCGGGTGTAAATTTATTCCTTCTTCTTCTTCCAGAACCTTCTAATAAGAATTTTTTACCTGAAGATTTACTTAAAGAGTATGGGTCTGGTTCTGATATAGTTGCTTTAATTTTTGGATCAGTAATTGCAGAAATTAATCCACCACCAGCATACTTATTCATAGATGCTAATCTATCAGCACCAATACTATTGACACTACTCTTCTTAATTACGAATTCTCCCGGTTCAAGCATTGCTGGAACAGTATCTCCATTTCCAGTTCCGGGGACCATACCACCTCTATTAAACCCATAAATTTTTCCACCAGATGCTCGTCTTCTTGCACCCCTACCACCACCAACACCAGCAAAAGTTGGAGTAGCACCAACTGTTCTTTGAGCAGTAGCTACTTGATTAAATCCAGCTTGATTGATTTGGATTAAATTAGATAGTTGACCATTTCTTAACTTGTTATCAGCACTCTGTAAACTGAAAATGTTTGACAACTGAGTTGACATTTGGTTCAATGCAGATAACATTTGCTGTTCAATACTAACACTTTGTTGTGCAGCAGCGGCAACCTGTGCAGTATTTGTAGCAGTAGCCTGACCAGTAACTGTAGAAGCAGCACTGGCAAGTCCACCTCCACCAATAGCACCACCAACAACTTGACCTAACTTAGCAGCACCTAATGCAGCAAGCACTGGCAATAATGGTTCAATAAATTTAACAACACTAGTGCTTAATTTAAGAAGTTGCTCAGATACTGTAAGAATTGTTTTAGCAAAACTTTGAAATGCTGGTGATTCAAAAACTGTTCTGATAAGTTCATTAAAACTTTCTCTAACTCTTTTTAATCTATTGTCAATTGTATCAAGTGCTTTAGCAACATCACCACTAAGTCCTTCAGCAGCACCTTTTTGTGCTTCTTCTAAAGCAGATCTAGCTTTATCAAATTGAGCAATAGCAGGTAATAATTTACCAATCTGTCTAATACCACCAAGCTCTTCAGCAATAGCACTTAATGTTAAAGCATCACCTTGTTTAATTAAAGTATCAAGTTTTCTTGATAATTCATCAAATGCTGGGAATACACCAATAAATTGACCTTTAGCATTCGTTAATTGAACTCCAAACTGCTCAAGAAATTCAATAGTTCCTCTTCTTTGAATACGAGAGAAAATAGTTCTCAAACCAGCAGCAATTGTATCAGCAGACTCTCTGGTTGTTGATCTAACGGCAGTAAAGATAGAAATCAATTCTTCCAAAGCACCAATAGTATTTCTACTGTCACCAGCAGCTTGTGCAAACACACCACCAGTTCTACGAATCACAGAAATCAAATCTTCTGCTTCAACTGCAAAATTCTTAGATACTCTATTCAAAGCACCAAGAATTGCTTCTGAATCTTTTGCTTCTAAGTTAAATTGTCCAAGTGCTGCAACAAGACCTTCAGTTGTATCTGTTATAGAACCAAATGTTGGAGCCAATGTGGATCTAGAAAGTGACTCCAAGATAATTCTAGTTTCTTCTGCTGTTTTACCAGTTTGAGTAATAATTCTAGCGGTTTCAGCTAATTCATTTGCAGAAATACCAAGACTAGTAGCAAGTCTATTAATATCATTTCTTAAATTGCTTAACTGTTTAACTGTCTGACCAGTCACTTGAGAGATCCTAACAATTTCTCTTTCAAAAGCAACAGCATCTTTAGTAGCACCAATAAATGCACGCTGTAAATCATAAATAGGTCTTGAGATTAAACCAAAAGCAATAGCAGTTTTTGCAGTACTTAAAAACCTTTTTCCTAAATTACCTAGTTGTTGATTTTGCTGTTGTAATGCCTTATTAACATTATTGATGGAACTAGCAGTATTATTTTGGTTCTTACTAAAATTACTAGTTGCAGTATTAGCTTTAGATAAACCACTATTAACACCAGTTAAAGTAGACTGTAACTTGGTAGCACTTTGATTAAGATTAGCAATATTACCATTTAGATTACTAACAGTAGAATTTAGTATCTTAATATTTCTTAAAGAACTAGGATCAATAGCAACCTTGATGGACCCAGATTTTCCAAGTCCTTGTTGAATTTGCTTACTGATTTTACCTAAATTCTTAGGTCCAGATAATATTACCTGTGCATTAATGTTAAAAGCCATTTATATCTCCAAATAGGCATAATGTGACCTCAGACACATAATGTTAGAAATACTATCCAAGGTCACTATCCTAAATAACATTAAGCATCAGCTTCAACTGTCTCTGCTACTTTTTTTGTTGTTCTTTTTCTCTTTGGTTTTGGTTTTGATTCTTCTTCCAAAACTATAGGATTACCTTCTTCATCTAAAGGATTTCCATCATCATCTAAAAATGGTGATACTTCATTATCCTTACCTTCTCCAGAAGCAACTTTATGCTCAACCTTATTACCATCAATATCTACATGATATGTAGTGCCATCTTCGTTATAGGCAATATAGAATCCATTCTCATCTATATATTTACCTTCTTTAGTAATCAGTCTTCCAGTTCCACGTTCGGTAAATCTCATCTTATCATCAACAAATTTAAATTTCTTTAAAAATTTATTCTCTGGTAACTGATCATCTAGTGATTCTGTATTTGACATTAAATAGTAAAATTCAGTAGCCCCTTTAATTGCTACATCAGTTGATGTGTTTTTCATATAGTCTTCTAAACCATTAGGATAAACCTTATCACCTGTATCATTATACACCAAACAATTAGCAAAAAGAAAGTTAAATCTTTCATTATCAGCCTGACCTTCACAGGTTAAATTATCAAGATCTGAACGGTCCACTAACATACTTACAAGAGTCTGTCTTTTTTCAGCAATATCAATAGCAAGCTGTCTAGCATCGCTTAATTTAATACCACCACGTTCTAATCTTTGAGTTTCTTCTATAACTTCACTTTGAATAGCATCATATTCAGCCTGAAGCTTTTCGTTCCAAATATTTCTATCTTTGAGGTGTGTATCAACTTGTTGACGGAGCATAGTTCCAGCCTCAAAAAGTTGTGTAAAAATCTTGCTCCTAAGTTTATTTGCCTCATTTAATAATTGTAAATTAGGTCTAACTACAGCGAATTCCTTCTCTACAGCATCTAATTTTCCATCAGTTTCTACAAGATCTAAAGCCTTAAATACTCTTTTATCTTTCATTACTATTCTCCCTGATTCCTAAAATTAAACTTCGTAACATATCTATTCCAACTAAGTGTATATTGAGAAATTTCCGATTGAGCACTCCTCAAATTAAAATTCCCATTATCTAAAATCTTTGACCTAACATCATTCCACATGTCCCTAAATTCTGCCTCTTGTTCAGTTAATTCAGAATAATGTTTTCCATGTCCCCATAAATATCCAAATTCTTCTTCAAAAGCAGCAAGACTACCTATTATAGTGGTATCAAACTTCTTTTTTATATTATTCAAAAGTCTCTTTTTTGAATTTTCTTGGTATTGTTCATTCATCTATCTACCTTTCCTGAAATGTGCATTTGTTTCTTGTACTGCTTGCATCCTTAAATCCATTTGAACATCTGGCAAATGTGCATGTGATGTTGCTCCATCACTAGATTTAATCTTTTCGTTTCTATTCTTAATAGTTGCCATAGTACCCATGTCATTTATATTATATATGTCTTTTGCATCATAAGGGTTATTTGCCATAATAAATACTTCTTGACCCTTAGCACCATCTTTAATTTTTCCAAATCTATCATCTAGATTCTTTTCTTTTTGTCTTTTTTCTCTATCTTTTCTTTGCTTTATAAACCATCCATCTAATATATCATCATCTTCGATAACTGAATCTTCTGGGCATTCCATACTTTCATAAACATTATCATACATTCTAGAAAATGAAGCTAATAGTTTTTGATTACTAGTCCACTCAGAAGCTAATTTCCTGTTAAATATATTTTCTTTATTATTAATCCACATTCCCCTAAATGGTTCTGTTCTAGCTATATATCTTATGTCTTTCACATCTATATGATTATCAACCATATATGTCTTAAATATAGAAATAATAGAATCATCCCAATCATGAAAATTTTCTGGATGATATACCCTCTCACCATTCTCATTAATAATCGACACACCAAATAAATATGCCTCTTTCATATTCTGAGCTATGGATTCCTTCGTTACATCATACATACGATATTTATTTATATAGGATTTATTTATGCCATTCTCTATCCCTCTAATTTGTTTTTTAAGCCTTTTAACTTTATCTAATTGAATATAAGATAAAAATAATTCTAATTTTATATTCTCAAGCATTGTCTCTAATTGTTTTAAAGATGCTTCATCTTGAGGAGTCCAATATCCAAGCCTAGCAGATACTACTTGAGCATCATCCCAATTCATAACATTATCATATTTAATATCATCCATAACAGAACGATATATAAGATTCGCTCTATATATTTCATCTACAGTATTAGGTAAAGAAGTATAATGATGATTATCTATTTTAAGATATACTTTCCCAGATAATATACTGTAAAGATAGTACTCCACATCTTCTTTTTTCATGTCCTAAAAAATCCTTAAATAAAAATGTCAGTAACTTACTCGCCCACAATTTTGGGTGATATTGCTTGTCAGGGCTATCGCTTGTTACTGACTAAAAAGGGGCTATCGTCATCATAGCCCCTATATTAGTCTTTAATTTTTATGAGAAGCTAATCGCTCCAGTTCCAGAAACAGATAACTTATTGAAGTTAGTAAAGTCATAAGTTTGTGTGACATTACCACCACCAGCGTCACCTCCTCCGTATGAAACAGAAGCAAGTTTATTCTTGGTTCCAAGATCAAAAACTGAACCATCACAAAGATTAATTCTAATAGCTTCATCGCTAATATTACTCTTAACAGAGCATTGGTCTGTAGCACTACATCCCTCTGCCATAGCATTAACTAAGTCACCACTTTGAGATAATACTTCAATAGAGCATGAAACTTCAATTGGGAAACTAGCAACTTTAGCAAACGGACCTTTACTACCAAGCTCAAACAAATCTTCTGTTCCAAAATCTGTAGAAATTGAAACACTTTGAATACGACCAGAACCTTCTGGAATCAAGTTAGGCCAAAGTGAACCAGTGGTATCTAAATATTCTCTTCTTTGGACACCGCCAGCAAAATCTGGAGTATCATCATTTGTAAAATCAGCATTAGCAGCAGTATATGAATCTGCCCAACCACCAGCAGTAGTACATGTTCCATACCAAGCTTTATCTGTAGCAGTAATAGATACTTCTTCTGTGAAGTTACCATCAACACCAAAAGTATAGCTGACACTTGAAAGAACACAGCCACTTAAACTGACTTGTGTAACAGGATTAGAAGTTCCACCTACACCATTAGGATTATCTTCCTCGTCCCAGATACCAAGCCTTGCCATAAAAGTATTCTTAGATGCTGTAACTAAACTATCAGCATTAGCATAGCTACCAGCACATAGAACATATGCTAGAGCCGTTCCATCAAGAAGACGATTAATTGTCATTTCGATAGAAGGAACACCTTCAATATTTTCATAGATTTCTAACTGACCAAGCTGAAAAGCTTGCTCTAAGTTAAAAGTAGTTGTCATTGATACAGACTGAACACCTTTCAAAACTTGATAGGTATTTTCAGGATCTTGACCAATGGCAACTTGCTGAATAGCATAGAAAATTCTATTATTATTAGCCATTTATTACTCTCCTAATTTAGTAAAACAAAAAAGGTTGTATCACAAAAATATACACCATTATCAGTTAACAAGCTCAAAAGTAGCCCTGACAGTACCTTGATATAGTCTAGAATTTATTGTTTGCATCTCAGTAACAATAGCATTAAAAAATCTCATAGATTTGTATTTATAATCTTCAGCTAAACAAGGATATGTTTTTGAACTATCTACTAGCATACCTCTAAAATCTAAAGGATATGCTCCACTTTGAGCTACTGTATTATTATCATACATCATAATCGTTGTGTCTTTTTGTAAAGAAATAATGTCAACTAAGTTATTTCTCCACCATCTAGTATCTGCAATAATATGAAATAAAACATCCTGATAAACAAACTGTGATAAAGCGCCCATTTCATAAGGAGTAAATGTCCTTCTAGGAACTGCTTCAACAATGATAGCAGGCAACTGGACTCTATTATTTGATAAAATAGACCAATTACCGGAACCAGCAACAGAATAAGTAGGATCATCTACTCTTAAAGAGTTTTGCTGAAATTCGTCCCACCATGGTGCCTGATCAGCAATGTATACCTGAACATTTCTATAACTATATTCTGCTTTGACAGTAGATGAAGTACTAATAGCTGTATCTAAAACAACTCTTCCCAGTGGATAATTATAGTGATGTGCATAAGTAGCATCTCCAGTTCCATAGGTAGTTCCATTAATAGATACTCCAGTAACAGTAACTGGTTCTACTCCTGTAGCAGTTCCATTAGATAAAACTCCAGAATAATCCATTCCAGTTTCCCAAACCCAATCTTTTCTTGCAGATTCCCATACTTGCCCATCTGTGTAGGCAGGATCAGATACTGGTCTTAATGTATCAAAACTTCCACCATATGCTCCAGCACTAGGAGTTGTAATATTTGTCCATCCACCAACACTTAATAGACCCCAATCAAGGTAGGTTTTTAAAGTGCTTTCCATTTGATTGATAAGCAGATTCTCACCTACATGATCAACCTTGATAAACTTTCTATTAAGATTACAACTCATGTAATTATCCTTTGTAATTCTTGACTAACTAATGACTCTATATCTTTTTCAATACCTTGTAATGATCTTGTTAAAATGTTATTTTGTGAAGTTCCAGCTAAACTTGATGGGACATTCCATCCTCCACCCCTCATCATCACGCCACCACCAGTTCTAGAAAACCTAGATGGAGTTGGAGTAAATTCAAAATCTCTTACAATAGGACTATTTCCTTCTATTAAGATCCATTTCAACCACTGTAAAATTCCAGAACCTTTAGCACTAATATATGGAAAAACAGATTCTGGCAATGATAATAATAATGAATAATCATCTTCTAAGATTTCAATACTTATATTTAATATATTAGCTGGAGTAACTTTTATTTTAAAGTTTTTTGCTGCTATCCTAATAATTGACTGTAATCTTTCATTAATATCTGGAACACCCATTTCATAATAGTCTCTACCAGTAATAGTAGGGACACTAGACACTAATCTTTGAAATACAATGTCTTCTATTTTAGCATTTAATGATCTTTGTATTTTAGGTGCTGCCTTTTTTATTTTATTAAAAATATCCTTGTATATATCATTTGATACTTGCTTTACATCAATTTTAATATTATAATCAATACTAGCCATTCCTAGATCCTCTTCCATGTGCAAACACAAAAAGTGCTATCACCAAATCCACATGGAGTAGGTTCATCAATTCTTTCATAACTCCTTGTAAATCCACTAGGAATATCTGTTGATGCC
>Ga0208644_1001229_pt1 | contig 21709 bp, 23 predicted proteins | sample VirMetDEL_Nov_18_FD_184517 | JGI IMG/M metagenome (GOLD analysis project Ga0208644, IMG submission 184517) | Aqueous microbial communities from the Delaware River and Bay under freshwater to marine salinity gradient to study organic matter... | ecosystem: Environmental > Aquatic > Marine >...
CTCGCGGGGAGGAACACCCAACCCCGCAACGAAGGCCCTCTCTGATAAGGCGCGGGGGTTTTCCCTTGACAAGGAGCCGTTTTCAGCGGCTACCCTCAAAGTAAAGACTTGGTTAAGATATTATTAAGAAAACTTAATGATGCAACTTTGTGCAAAAACCCCCCGTTTTTCTGGTTATATGGGGGGAGATAAAGAGGGGGGCAACGAACCCTACCTTCTAGGATTCGGTCTCACACTCAATAAGGGTTCGTATCCAGCCGCTAGGCTGGTTTAGTAAAGGGTTATAGGGAGAAATTAAGAATGGCGAAGAGCGAGTACCTCCAGCGCGAGGAGACCGCCAAGAAGCAGCTTGGCAAGAAGGGCGTCCAGAAGCGCGTCAAGCAGCTTCCACGGGCTACCCGTGCCACTGCCCGTGGCCTATTGAGAGAAGTCACTGGGATCGACGTCAGCCGTAAGGGTGTGTCGGTCAGCCCAGAGAGCCTAGCGATGGCCCTGCCTGTAGGAAAAGTTATTAGGGCAGCTAAAGCCCTGAGGGCCGCTGGTAAGGTGGGACAGGCTGCGGCACTTGAGGGACGAGTTGCAGCAAAGACTGCTGGAAACAAGATCTCAAGCAATATTAACTTCTGGGAAAGAAATTTCAATAACGGGAGATTCCCTGTTAATTCTGATATTCCTGGGAAGATTCGTGGCGCTCAGACAAAAAGATCTGTATCAGAATCAGTATTCCCACGAGGAACTGATCTTGCCAAGCGAGCATTGAAAGCAAAGGCGGAGACTACAACCGCAATTAAAGAGAGTATGAACTACCAGTTCCCGTTCAATCGAGTTATTAATGAATCAGAAAGAATTGAACGTAAGTATGGTCTGACTATGAGAACAGCAGAAGAAGGACTCAGGCAGGCTGCAAAGCGAGTAAAGCGAAATACTGGTAGTCGCTAAAAGTTACAGCGCGACCGTTTTAGTGGGGGATGTAGTTTAAGTCCATTTCGGAGGTAGTATGCGGGAGAAACGACTCAAAGACTACCTCGACCGTGCAAAGCGCATCCTCAACTTGAGCCACTGGGAGATTAAGATCTCCTCAGATCCGCCTCCAGATGATGCTTGGGCCGATGTCGAGGTATCTCAGAACCTTTACGCAGCTACAATCCGCTTCTCCCCTGGTCTCTGGAAGGAAAAACCAGAGGAAATTAGACGGGTGATCGCACACGAGCTGATCCATTGCCACTATGCGGGGGTCGAACGCCTGGTGGAAGTGGTCCAGGACTCCCTCGGCACCGCTGCTGGGGAGATCGTGGAGAAGATTTGGGACGTAGAGTCCGAGCGGGGAGCTGATTCGCTCTCAACAGCCGTGGCAGAGCTGCTACCACTGCCAACATTTGGAGAGAAATAATGCCCAAGAAGAAGCAATCTTCTGCAGATAAGGCGCTCGTTATTGGAGAAGGACGCAAGCGACTTGCTGGAATTGAAAATTATGCCGTCGGCGTCAACCGTTATATTAGCCATCTAAACGTTGGAAAGAAATACAACGTCGGCTATAAGGCTACGTGGGGAAAGAACGTCCCATATGAACTGGACACCAAACTTGTGACCTCAAAGAAGTTTGGCGAGAAGCCGATTACTGGACCGAAGGCGTATAAAAAGGCGATGATGAAGTCAAACGCAATGCCAGGAGATCAGTACGCGCCAACTGGAAAAAAGAAAACAAATCGAGGAAAGGCATAATGCCGTTGAAGAAGGGTTCTAGCCAGAAGACGATCTCCGCGAACATCCGCAAGGAGATGAAGGCGGGCAAGCCACAGAAGCAAGCGATTGCTATCGCCCTCTCGGCTGCTGGAAAATCCAAAAAGAAGAAGAAAGGGTCACGATAATGCCGATGGTCGAAGGTAAGAAGTTCCCATACACGAAGAAGGGCATCGCCGCTGCCAAGAAGGCCCAGGCCAAGCACGAGAAGACTGAGGGCAAGAAGGAGCGCGAGATGGAGTACGGCAAGAAGGGCAAGCGTGCCAAGTAAGCCAGGTCTCTACGCCAACATCCACGCCAAGCGCAAGCGGATCGCCGCTGGATCTGGCGAAAAGATGCGTAATCCAGGGAACAAGGGCGCTCCTACCGCCAAAGCATTTAAGGAATCAGCCAAGACAGCAAAGGGTCGTAAGGGGAAGTAATGGCAACATTTAAGTTTGGACGAACGGTCGACATCCACTGGAATGGATACGACATTGTCGGTCCAGCGGATACCGTATTCTCTATCCCAGATCAGCTCTATGAGGAGTTCGATGGCGACATTGCCCCAGTAGAGCCGACCCTTCAGTGGATTGACACGAACGAGTTCCTCACCCTATCCAACAGCGTCTCCGCGTCAACCCTTTCCGCCACCTTCCCAATCTCTGCGACCACGACGACCAGTGGTAAGCTGATCTCCATCGTCTCCACCTCCGCCTCGGACGGATATGTCCTGACGGCAAACGGATCTGGTGGGGTTGCGTGGGAGCCACTTCCGGCCGATGCGACCGGAATCACAAGCATCATCGGAACCTCACCGATCAGCGCAGCGGTGTCAGGCAGCCAGGCCACAATCTCAATTGATCAGACGCTTATCACCGCCGGTGCAGCCACCACCGCAGAGGGGTTGCGTACCTACGTAAAGAATACGAGCGGATCTGCAATGACCAAGGGTCAGGCCGTGTATGTTAGCGGTGCAGATGGAACAAACGTCACCATCCAACTTGCAACCGCATCTACTGAAGCTGGATCGTCAAAAACTCTTGGAATCCTCTATCAGGGTCTGGCAAACAATGAGTTCGGATGGGTCGTCGAGAGCGGATACCTTGGCGGGATTGATACGAGTGCCGCAACCGCTGGTGACTCTGTCTGGCTTGGCAATACACCTGGATCGCTGGTGTTCGGCGCTCCTCCCGCCGAACCAAGCAACTCCGTATATATTGGGGTTGTAGCACGGTCAAATATCAACAACGGCGAGATTCTTGTCAAGGTGCAGAATGGATACGAGCTGGATGAACTACACGACGTATTCGTCGGTGGCGTCAGCACGGCCCTTCCGCTTGTCTACAACAGCACATCATCTGGCTGGGTCGCACAGGCGCTGACCTCAGTCGGGATCGCGGACAACGCGGTCGTCGCAGCAAAGATCGACGCTGGTGCAGTAACATCCGCAAAGATTGCAGATGATGCCGTATTTACGTCAAAGATTATTGACTCTGCGGTTACATCTTCCAAACTAGCAGATGGATCGGTAGTTGCGGCAAAGATCTCTGCTGGTGCAGTTGGGTCAGCGGCTATCTCCGCTGGCGCAGTTGGATCTGCTGCAATTGCTTCTGGTTCAGTAAATACGTCGGCAATTAACTCTGGTGCAGCCGCGAGTGGCACCGTCCTCACCGCAAATGGAACAGGTGGGGCAACTTTCCAGTCAGCAGCGGCTGCTGGCTTCAATCCATTCTTAACAGTGGGGATGTAAATGGCTACAAATTATAAGGTCCTAGGTCAAGTGAAACCAGCGGCGGATACACTAACGACAGTATACACCTGCCCAGCAGCGACTGAGGCAGTTGTGGCAAATATCTGCATTACGAATCTTTCTAGTGCCCCTGCTGCATTTAGGATTGCAATTCAACCAAACGGAGATGCAATCAACGACAAGCACTATATTGTGTATGACGCAGGTATAGACTCATATTCTTATGAATTTCTAACAATGCCGATTACACTTGACGCTAACGATGTCATCTCTGTGTATTCAACCACAGGAGCAGTCTCATTTAATGTATTTGGATCGGAGATTTCATAATGTCTGTTGGACGCAATCACCTTACACGAGCGCCTTTTTATAAGTTTGGATCAGTTCCTATCCACGGAAGTGGACTTCGCGGTTACATCAGGGATCTTGCTGCATCGCCAACGTGTATTATCGCAGTCGGAGCAAATACAGCAACTAGAACATCATCAGGTGGCGGATCAAGGATGTGGACTAGCACAGACGGAAAGGTGTGGACGGCCGTCTCCACAACATCGTTTGGAAATTCCAGCGTCGATTTTATTGCATATGGAAACAACACATTTGTTGCACTCGGTGGAGACAATCTCATTGCAACATCACCAGGTACAAGTGGCACATCTTGGACACAGAGAACAAGTCCAGTAGCAGGATCAAGTCCCTGGAATTACATTACATTCCAAAACGGTCTTTTTGTTATCCAAAATAATGCTTCATACACATTGTATTATTCAAGTGATGGAATTACGTGGTCAACAGGACCAAACCCAAATAATGCAATTGGTAAATTCCACCAAGATTTTAGTCGCGCTGGAGGAATATTCTACATAGATAGTAACGACTCAACAAGCAGATGGTTGGTGGCTGTTGGGAACGAATATAATACTACGGCTGGATTTACTCATTTTATCGTCCTTGACGCTATGAGCAGCACAGGAAGTAGAACAGATATTACGGCTTCTGGGTTTGCATCTTTTGCTCCATATTGGGAACCATCCGTAAGAAAATTTATTGTTGCAACATCACCAAATTCAGCCACAGCAAATGCTGGATTTCACAACCTTGTTGCCGTTAATTATCAAACTGCATCTTTAAATCAGTCTCCAGATGTTGGTTCGCAAGGACAAAGATTCTTTCCAGTTCTCGCTCCAAGAGAAATTATCCAGCAATACACAACAGCAGGCACTATTATGAGCAATCATTTGACAACGATGAGAATTAATGCGACTCCAACTGCCGCATTGAGAAAGTCAGTATATTTCTTTAACGATGGATGGTGGAACTGCATTTTTATTAATCAAGGTGACCAGGTTAACAACGGGTATGATAATCATTATATTAATGTTGCGTTCCATAATGACACAACGGAGTATGCGTCTGACATCCAAAGATTTGGAGGCGGCAAAGGAAGTTCTGAATCACAGGTCACCTCAACGGATCTTAACAATCTTACTTATGTTGCACAGGTTCAATTTAAGGATTTAGCAATTATAATGCCAAATGCCACGAATGGTAATGCTGTTGGAAGATCGTACCTTCTAGGAAAGCGTTCAATTAAGGGCGTCACGACGTTCCTCCCATAAAGGATTGATATAATATGTATACCTATGAAATAAACGGATTGTTCGCAATCATTTACCTTAACGGAACAGAGGTAAACAGGGTTGGTCCGTGGGACCACGATAACCCAAACGGACCTGGGATCTGGGCAGAAAACTTTTGTATTGAAAGCAACAAGCCAAAACCTGATCCAGCACCAGAAGAGACGCCTGAGTGACCGAGCTGGCACCAGTCCTCACGGGGTGCCACGTCTGCCGTAGCCCCTTCGTCGAGACCATCAATAAGAAGATGCGCGACGGGGTGCCAGACATCAAGATCTCCGAGTGGCTTGACGAGAATGCGCAGTACATCAGCCGCATCACCCTCGGCAACCACAAGCGAAAGCACCTCACTGAGCCGCACGAGCGCCTACGACAGCAGGCCGTCAAGGTAATGCAGAAGCAGGCGAAGACCATCAAGGCAACGGGCGACCTTGCCTCGCTAGTCCGCGACCACGTTCACGCGGCAGTTGAGCAGGGATTAATGACACCGACGCTGGCAGAGGGCCTGCGGGCGCAGGAGATGATTGACCGCCGTCAGGAGAAGGGAGCAGACCGAGAGGTTGCCCTTACGCTCGCTGGAATTTTAGGTGGCGGGACCACGTACCAAGTAATCGAAGCTACTGAAATAAAACCAATTTCGGGCGGAGAAATGGAACCGTGATTGCACCGCTTAACCGCAATTATCGTACTGGCCCTCGTCACATTCTTCCCGTTCAGCATCGCGGCGGCACTGGAAAGTCCCGACGACTGGACGCTGGAGACCGACTCGAATGGAACCTTGACCCTATCGGAGGACGGCTCTTTTACACTCACTGGAGCGGACAACCCGCCACCAGGGTCAATCACGCAGAACGCCGAAACAAAGTACACCACGCTCGTGGTGGAAGATCAGGCAATCGGCTTCACCTGGGCCTACTCTACGACCGACTCATCGTATTGGGATACACCGTACTACACAAACTCGGACTCGTGGATCCCGTTCGTGTCGGAACTTACGCAGACGGCGAGCGGGTATATCGAGTTGCAGTTGATCGCAGGAAGCCTCTTCGGCTTCAAGATCGTCAGCAAGGACTCGTGCTGCGGGGCAGGAAATCTGACCATCGGCGGGATCGTCACACCGACACCTACGCCGAGCCCGACTGCGGAGCCTAGCGTTGAGCCCACACCGACTCCAACGCCTGAGCCGAGTCAAGAGCCGACGCCGACTCCGACTCCTGAACCTACTCCAGAGCCGACTCCAGACCCAACACCTGAGCCGACTCCTGAACCTACACCAGAACCCACGCCTGAACCTACAGTAGAGCCAGAACCGACAGATGAGCCAGAGCCGATTGCCGAACCCGAACCGTCGGAGGAACCGTCAGAAGAGCCTGAGACGACTCCTGACCCTACTGACGAGCCTAGCATTGAGCCTGAGCCTAGTGTTGAGCCTACTGACGATCCTGACACCGATCTGCCAACCGTAGAGGAAGCAGTCGGGGAGGCAATTGAATCAATAAGTGAGGCATTTGAGAATATCCTTGCGATCACGGAAATCGGTAGTGATCTTAGTGACGAGGAAAAAGAAGGGTCACAACCAGTAGCGGTGGCGATTATCTCAAGCCAAATCGCAAGCTCCGCAGCAGCCTCGGCAGTCCGATCAATGGGCGGCAGTAGTGGCGGCGGTGGGGGCGGCGGTGGCGGCGGGATGGACAAGCCCCGCAGCAGCCGAAAGGGGATTCGCCGTGATTAAGAACGTTATCCTTGACCTCATTAGCGGAGCGTGGACTGTACTCGGTCTTCTCTTCGCAGTGGTCGTCCTGCCAGAAGGGCAGACGCAATCAACGATGGCAACACTGTTTATTCTACTCACAATCGGATGGCTTGTCACAGGGCCACTACGCTGGAAGGAATAAGATGAAGTTCAAAGTCAAGTCACAACTAGACCACGTAGAGAAGGGCGGCATCCTTGATGACTGCGGCCCGTCCAGCACGGCAGCCGCCGTGGCGTGGGCGTCCAAGTACACCGTTGACCCGTCCGCTGGCGATGGCATCAAGGCGAAGGCGAAGGCAACAGGGTTCGTGGAGAAGGAAGGCGTGTCCGACAACGGCTCGTCCCTCATTGACTTGATTAAGACCGCCAAGGAGATGGGCGCCAAGGCACGATACGCCAAGTCGTGGGACGACGTCGTCCTCTCGGCGCACCGTGGGGCTGGTCTCATCGTGTGGGTACAGCAGGCTGTTGACTACCCGCCAGTGGAGATCAGCGAGTGGCACAAGAAGTGGCAGAACTACTGGCTAAAGAAGGACAAGAAGCATATTGTGGTCGGGTATGGTCATATGACGGCAGCGGGTTGGGACGCTGTTGACGGATGGCAGTGGTCGTGTCCCACGAGGAGCGGCAAGGGCAAGGAGAAGTTCGGGGTCTCCGTGACCGAGGAGCAGCTCAAGCAGATCGCATCAAGCAAGAAGAAACTCACTGGCGGCGCGGCCCACAAGCACGTCGTCATCGTTGAGTGGAAGTAAGGAGTCCCAATGTATAACGACATCAAGGCAGGCATTCGCTGGGTCATCGACAACACGGGTGTTGACGAGGCGCTCATCGAGTTCGGACGAACATTTATCACGGTATCCATCTCCGTTGCCCTCGGCTTGGGCATCCCGCTTCTGGACATCAGCGGCGGCGACTTCCGCACCATCATCTCGGCTGGTCTCGCATCTGGACTCCAGATCTTGATCAAGTTCCTTGACCCGAAGAACACGCAGTTCGGCATCAAGGAGAAGACGCCAGAGGACAAGGCTGCGGCAGAGAAGCAGTTTGACATCTGATCGTTGGATCTACGTTGGGGGGACGTTTGACCTATTCCACTACGGACACGCTCGATTCCTTGAGCAGTGTTCCAAATACGGAAAGGTCATCGTCGCCATCAACACCGACGACTTCTGCGAGCGGTACAAGCGAAAGCCAGTCCTGACGCTGGGAGAGCGGATTGAGTCCGTCGCAGCGTGCAAGTGGGCAGACGAGGTCATCGTCAACATCGGGGACGAAGACAGCGGCGTCACGATTGACACGATCAAGGACAAGAAGGTCACCCACATCGCCCACGGGGATGACTGGACTGGCAACTCGCTCATTGAGCAGCTTGGCATCAGCCAGGAGTGGCTAGACGAGCGGGGTATCTCAATGCTCTACGTTTCATACACCAAAGGTATTTCTACAAGCGACATCATCGGGAGAATCAATGGCGACGTTCACGGCGGTTGTCACTGCGCATAACGACGAGGCTGGGCTTCGCCGCGTGCTAGGCGACCTCCTGGCGTGGCAGGTACGTAAGCCAGACGAGATCATTGCGCTGGCGTCAGAGATTGACCTGACCAGCCTACGACACGAGTTCCCTTCGGTCATCTTCCACGAAGAGCCGAACAAGGAGGACTGGGGCCACGATAAGCGTGCCAAGGGTCTTGACCTTGCCACTTCAGACTATATCGGCTGGTTTAATCACGACGACTCTTACAACCCAGACTACATCTTAGAGATGATGTGCCACGCCGAAGAAGGCAATGATGTGGTATACTGTGGGTGGTCCAGAGGACACAACCCAGAGTTCAGGTCAGGAAATTCCACGTCTGGAAATTACATCGTCAGGACGCAGGTTGGCCGAGACGCTGGATATAGTGACCGTCACTATGAAGCTGACGGCACATTCATCAACCGCATTGCGGCACTGACCACTTTCATCAAGTTTGTCAACCGCGTCCTGTATTACCACAATGAGGTAAAGTATGCCTAAGACAGCAGCGTGGCAACGCAAAGAAGGTCAGAATCCAAAGGGCGGGCTAAACGCTCGCGGTCGGGCTTCGTACAAGGCACAGACTGGTGGCACATTGAAGGCCCCAGTCAAGAGCGGCGACAATCCACGTCGCGCTTCGTTCCTTGCTCGTATGGGAAATATGCCAGGTCCTGAACGCGACGAGAAGGGGCGCCCGACCCGACTCCTTCTCTCGCTTCAGGCTTGGGGTGCTAGTAGCAAGGCGGATGCTCGCACAAAAGCCAAGAATATGTCAGATCGCCTCAAGGCGAAGAAGGCTTGAAGCCGCTCGATAACGATATTGCCAGAGACCTTGCTCGCGGTCGGAATGACATCGCATTCTTTGCAGAGCGATGGCTTGGCGTAAGGGGGAACCCTGGGCAGATCAGATGGTGGGAAGCGTGCGCAGAGCGTGACGATACTGGTTATCGACCGAAATACATCACGACGGTCGTCTCCGCTGGGAACCGTGCAGGAAAGACTCTTGCTATGGCTGTTGTGTGCCTCCATCACGCGCTATACAAACTAGGGATTGCCAGCCCAGACGCCTCTGACCCACAGTCCTACAAGCGGTGGAGCGACACTCCATACGAGTGGTACCACGTAGGAATCCAGCAGGAGACCGCAGAACTGGTCTTCCGCGAGATTGAGACCTTGCTAGGCGGAAGCCATCCAGCGCAGAAGGGTCGCGGATGTGCTATCATCAAAGAACTTGGCAAGGTCATTGATACCCAGAAACGGTATCGCGGTGAGTATGCGTGGGTTAAGTTCAACCCCGTGGTCGGCGGCGCAAGCATCCACTTCCGTACTACCCAGGACCGAGCCAAGGCACTCCTGGGTAAGGATATGAACGGCATCTCGTTTGACGAGGCGGCCTTTGAGCCGCACCTGCTGATGATCTACCAAGAGGTGCTCAACCTCCGCCGACTCTCCACTGGTGGTCCACTCCACTTCATCGGGACACCGAGCGAGGGCATCAACGACTACGCGGAACTCTGGGAGAAGGGCAACCTAGACAACCCAGCGCGAGATGAGAAGTTCATCAGCTTCCGACTCTCCACCCGCGACAACATCGGCTACGGACTGACGCAGGAAAACTTTGATGACGTCGTCCGCCAGCAGGCAGAGTACCTGATCCCACAGAACATTGACGGGTACTTCATCGAGGCGCGAGACGCCTTCTTCTGGAGTCAGTCAGTCCTCGCGCTGTACAAGACGCTTGAGGATGACGTCAAGCCAGTTAGAAACCACCGCTACATCCAAGGCGTAGACCCAGGAATCTCGCACGATGCGACGTGGGCCATCACGCTGGACATCACCAGCCGCAACAAGATTCGCGGCGTGCGGATCAGGAAGCGAAGCGGCAAGCAGAGCATCTCCGCAGTGGTGAATATGGTCCGCGAGGGTCACCTGCTCTACAGCCAAGACGGCGCCTTCTGCACCACCATCGTGGATTCCACTGGTCTAGGTGGCAGGCTCTTCCAGCAGGAGTTCTCAATGATCCGCCCGCTCCGAGGGTTTGACTTCGGCGGCACGAAGGCGAAGAAGGTGGAACTCCTCAATGACCTCAAGGCAGTGATTGACAAAGGTCAACTGGAACTCCCAATGGGCGGACCGTGGGATGAACTGAGGAGACAACTCCTGATTTATAAACTAGACGACAAGAAATTAGAACAAGATGCAGTAATGGCATTGGCAATCGCGGTGCGACACGCACTGAGAAATCCTGAGAAGGGCGTGGAGAATCCCACCTTCACCTATTTTGGAGTGAGTGATTAATGGCTAAGGTACGTAAGATTCCAGCGGCGTTCCAGGATACACGAGGTGTACCAGCGCAGTACACCACTGACCCAGAGGTCGCTAAGCCAGAACAGATTGCCGCCATCGGCAAGGCCATCGACAAGGCGCGACGACTACAGAAGGGCGCGACAATCCGCGACCGCGTTGATCGAACCGCCCCACTTGCGACATCACCAGCAAAGCTCAATAGCACCAGCGGAAGCACCCTCCGCTCACCCGCTGGTGCGCCTAACGCACCGCTCCCACGAACTGCACCAGTGGCAAATGCCCCTGTTGCAATGAACGCCACCTCCAAGGGCAGCCGACGCGCCCCTGGGGGTTTTTCTGCTGGTCTTCGTGGCGGTCAGGGAACCCTTCGAATCCAGCCAAACGTAGAGAAGCTGTCTGCATCGGAAGCCGCATCCCTAAAGATGCTGGAGTCCTCACTGGTTGCGCAGGAACTTGATCCAAAGCAGAACGACGACTACACCTTGCTCCAAGAGATCCTCGGTCGCAAGCAGTTGGTTGACCCAGAGCAGAACCGACTCAAGGCGCTGTTCCGCCGTATGGACAACCTCTACCATCCAGAGACAATGACGCTCGGTGGTGCCGACCACTGGTCAGAAGACCCAAGCGCACGGCTTGCTGGCCGCGCTCACGTGTCGGTCAATATCCACCACGCCTACGTCCAGATCCCTGCCGCCATTCAGGCGGTGCGACCTGTCATCAACTATGTCCCAACGGGAAGCACAGAGGAAGAGCGACAAGCCGCCGCACTACGCGAGCGGCTATACTTCCGTTGGTGGGATTCCAACGAGATGGACCTTCTGAACGAGCAGGCTGCACTCCTCAAGGAATTGTACGGACACACTGCCGCCAAGGTCTACTGGGATCCGATTGAGCGCGTGCCAAAGATCTCCATCATTGAGCGACCTGAGAACCTTTACCTCGGATTCGGCAACAGCGACTACAACCGCCTAGACTGGGCGCTCTACACCTATGGTATGTCGCCACAGTCAATCCAAGAGGACTACGGCGTTGATGTAATCCCCGTCAAGCAGGGAGAGAAGTGGTTCCCATATACGAGTCGTGGCAGCCACGCTGACCCAATCGGCAACGTGTGGGCGAACGCCTTTGAGCGCAATCCACTTCGCCGCGAGACCGCCTACGAGCAGATGCAGGTGGAAGTCTACGATTACTGGTACAAGGTTCCAAAGGGTCCAGGCAAAGCACCTCTGGTGTACAACGCCATCTACGTAGGTAATACGCTCGTCAAGAATGACGCGCACCCAGAGTACGGAGGACAGATTCCGTACATCCACCTCCCGAACGGCAAGATCCCAGGTAGCCCATACGGCAAGCCCGCTCTGTACGATCCTGAGCAGCTCCTCCGCGAGAAGGACGAGCGGGTCACTGCGATGGCGCAGATGATCCAGTCCATCGTTGGTGGGCAGATGTGGCAGTTGGTCGGCGCCGAGGCTCCTGACGAGGTACCACCTAACGCGCTTCCAAAGCCTGGTCGCGTGGCAACCCCTGGACCTGGCAACGAACTCCGCGCTATCCAGCCGTTCATTCCACAGTTCCAGATCGAAGCATACGTCGCCCGCATTGACCGCGAGTTGACGGTGGCAACTGGACTCAATGACTTGCTTCTTGGCCTTGCGCCAGCGCAGGTGTTGGGTTCGTCGCGTGCCATCGCCGCGTTGATTGCCAACTACGAGTCCCGCCTTGCCCCAAAGCGCAAGGTGTTCTACTCGTGGATGAAGAAGATCTGGGAAATGTGCGCCCGCATCTGGGAGGCAAAGGACCCAGCCGTCAAGTCGATCATTGCTGGTGAATATCGCATTGAGATCGTCGCCCCAGAACTGACGCCACGAGACACGCTGGAACTCGCAAGCACCGCGATCAACCTCGTACAGAACCGCATCTGGAGCGCAGAACGCGCAATGGATCGCGTTGGCGTGGAAGATCCGATTGGCGAGAAGGAACTCATCCGCGACGAGCAGACGGATGCAACCCTCAACCCTGCCGCTGTTGCCACGATGGCAAACGTGATGGGAACATTCCAGCAAATGCAAATGGCAAATCAGCAACAGATGCAACAGCAAATGATGATTACACAAGAACAGGCCGCGAACGCACAGCGAACGCTTCAGTCTGGCGTTCCTGGAAGTCAGTCGCTAAACCAACCAGAGAATCAAGCGCAGTTGCCGCCTGAAGCAACGGCTGCCAATGCGGCGGCGCCAGGAGAGGAAAACCTCGTCCCAGCGCCGACGGGAACGAATGAGGTACAAGCCTAATGGCACGACGCGGACGTTTCGGTAGGGCCGAGGCAGGCTCATCCAATCTTTCATCGTTGATTCAGCAACTCATCCGTGAGCAGAAAGCTGCGGAGGAGCGGCTGCTGCTTGAGGCGTTCTACAACGGGTCAGCACTGTACGGCAGTGTGCCAACGATGAACGATGTCATTGCGTTCTACAAAGATCTAGCCGATCTTGGAGGGTTTGATGAGAACTCAATGGAGTGGCAGACGCTCCTCCAGAAGATTGAGCAGGCTAATAACTTTGACATCAATCGAGAGTACAATAGGCTTACCGATGAATTTGAACTAACAAATGGTGCAAACTACGAACAACTAAATGCTTTCCTTAAGGGGAGAGCAATGGACTCTACAAATCAAGATCATCTTTCCACGTATCAAAAGGCAGTATCGGATTATGCTTTCTCGTACCTGAATCTTAAGGGCCAAGTAGATCTCAAGGGTGGGGCAATTACGGTTGAGGAGTATCGATCACTGGTCGGTGGCCTGCTTGAGACAATTGGGAAAGATAGCCCAAATTACTACAACGCTCTCGTAACCGCATATACACACGAGTGGAACTCTGAAAACCAGAAATATTACGATAGGTTCCAGGCTGGATATATTAGCAAGGGCCAGTATCTTTCCTTTGTTAAGGAGTTCCAAAACTCTGCTGTTGCTGCTGGCATTGACAAAAATTCAACGCTGTACACTGGGACGCTCTCTGCTGCGGCAACCGTTCGCCAGTCTGGTGGTGGCGGCGGAACAAGCGCATCAAGAAAGAGGTACGACAAGTCTCTAGATAACCTAGCCGCCATTTGGAATACAATCAATGACTCGCTTGGCATTGACAGCGGTTTTGATGCTGGCCCAGCGTTTGAAAGCCAAGATTCTGTCCTTGAAAAGATTAGGAAAAATCCAGAATCAGCCGCGATGTATGCGGCATACATTGACGACAATCCTTGGGCAATTCCATCTGAACTTCGCAAAGCTGGCGTAACCGACGGAACATCATTCCTTGAACTGTGGGACAATGGCATTAAGGAACTAAAGAATAATGCCGATGCCGCGTACACAACTGGCGCATTGCCAAAGAGTTCCTGGGACAAGGTTGGCTCGGTGTGGACAGTTACTGGTTCGGCGACGTATCAAGACGAGATTCAATACGTTGGAAACAAGTATCTTGACGATAGGACCAGTGCAAAGGCAAACCCGTTCCTTATGGGATTCTACGACAGGGAATACGAGAAGTATCTCCTTGGAAAAGATTCCTATTATGGCAAGATTCCAGAAGACGCCCGAATGTTCAATCCAGAGCTTATTAATGTTGAACTTGCTAAACTTCGCGGGGATCAGAGCGCGCGGAATGCTCTTGGCATTACAACTTGGGGCCTTTCTAGTACTGAAACGGATGATGCGAACTCTATCATCTACGCTGCACAGCCAACGAAAGAGGAGATTGCACAACTTAAATCTGGTAAACTGGTAAATACTTGGGACGAAAAGGCTCAGGGATGGGTTGCAGCCGCGCCGCAAGGCAACGGGTTTAAGGACGGCGTATACCAGTACGTTAAGGTTGAGCGACTCCCAGACGGGAGCTACTATTCGTTCACTGCTGTTGCCTTCGGGAGTAGGGTAAACAAGTCTGACGGATCGCTGCTCGGATATAGATACGAGGTCCCAGACGCCCTTGGGGCAAATCAGCCAGTTGTCATTGGCGTTGACGGAACAATGTATGACGCCGACAACTTTAGGCAGTCTGGCGCCGATTGGGTTGTCGGAACAAACGGACCAGTTCCAAACCTTGGAAAAGCACCGCGGGTAGATTATTCTCAGGCAACATATCAGGGATATGATAGAACAATTGGAACTCTTGATCGAACTGGGGTCGTTCCATCATTAACGCCAGAGGCGATGATTGAGATTCAACGGGCAGCACAGGATGGTCTTGCTGGTCTTCCAGAGACAGAACGGCAAGAGGCAGAGGCAGGCATTGCAGATGTTGAGGCTCAGGCATCTGCGGTTAAAGCACTTCGTATTCAAGAGGCAATTGGAAACGGATCTCTTGAAGATACTCCAGAGGTTAGGCTTGAGATTATCGGTCTTACCAAGGGGATTGATTCTCAGGAATATAGGGATCAGTCTTGGATTGTACAGAATCAAGACAACCTTGTTCAGGTCGGTCCTTATGATTGGCGATTTAAGTCTGACTATCAGTCACCTGGCAAACAAGGGCTTGATCCAGCAACGTCCGCAATTGCTGGATTTACCGCTGGTGCGGCATCTGGTGCGCTAGTCGGGTCACCGCTTGGACCTCTGGGAATTGGTGCTGGTGGACTTATCGGCGGTGCCGTTGGCGCCATTGGCGGCCTTGGGGCAAGCGTTCTATCTGGAGTAGAGGGAAACCCCCAGCTTGAAGCACTCGCAGTTTCTGAGCGACTTAAGCCATCAGAATATAAAAAGGCGCAAAGGGAACGAGTTGCAGCTTCTGCGCAAGATCAGCAATACAAGCAGACTGGATACCCTGCTGGGTCTAACGTGTTCTTTAGAAACGTTCCGACACCTAAGCAGCCAGCATCATCTCCAATTTCTCCGTCTGGGTATCTTGGGCTGCAGGCAAACATTCCAATGCCAAAGACACCGTCTATCCCGACCATTCCAAAGCCTCAAGCTTTTGGATTTAAGGCACTTATGGGATTTTCTGGTGACAGCCTAAGGGAAAGAAGGGAATCTGCAATTCGAGCGACAGCAAACCAGCCAGCATCAACACCTGTATACCGTAGGCCTGGAGGGGTTTAATGCCAGAACGAGTAAATCTTGGACAGACGACTCCGTCTGGTAGCCAGAACTACCTTCGTGGTGGAGTAAAGTCCACAACGAATCAGTCTGGTCTTACGCGGGAACAGATGTCCAACGTCGGGCAAGTTGAGGTTTCCGTTAGCGACCCCAATAAAAGCATTCAGCAATCTATTGGAAATCTTAACGCTGGATTCATTGGTCTTGGAAAGGGACTGGTCTCTATCGCGGAGAATATCCCCGTGGTCGGCGGAATCGCAAAGCCAGTCATCGGTTTGTTCGGCAGCATTATGGACAACACGATTGGTCGTGGGGTTAGCCTGCTTGAACAGATTCGAATCGGAGACTCCAACCTAGCGCAAGCAACGGTCAAGGGACTTGAGGTGCTTGGGACTCCGCTTGCTGTCGGTATGAACGTCATTGCGGCACCAGGAAGATTTGTTGAGCAACGGGTTGCCGAGGCAAGGATTATTAATAGCAGATCTGGCAAGAAGGATTTTATTACGGACATCTTTGGGGAGGCACCTAAGGCTGCTCTAAATGCAATCCAGAACGGAGCAACCGTTGAGGAGGCCGCACTTGAGCTTGCAGACTCAAACGCTGGGTTCAGTGCAGACGGCGCACACAATTTCCTCTGGTCACTTCTCCTTGACCCAGTAAACATCATTGCCCCAGGTGTTGGTAAAGCGGTCGCAATCGGCTCCAAGGCATCTGCGTTTTCAAAAATAGTCAATGCCGACGTTATCGCCAAGATCGATTCAGCAAGGAAGGCTGGACAACTAGATACCGTTAGAGAACTCTCCGATGCCCAGATGTTCCTTGAAAAGTGGGATTGGGCTGGAAAGGTCTACGACGCCACGCTTGGGAACATCAAGAGCTTTACTAAAAGATTTGCCTCAAAGCCAGCGGTAGAGGCTGCTCGCGCAGCGTACCGAGTCCATTCGCCAAAAGTAATTGATGCACTTCTAAACCAGATTGTTTTAAAGACTGGAAAAACACGGGATGTTGCGGAGCGGGGACTGCGAAACTTTGCAGTTACAGCGGCAAACGCAACTAGGTCTGGCGTTGTTCGGGCAGTCGCAGCAATAAAGAGAGGAAACTCGGAAACATTTGCCAAGAGCGCGGTCTCGTTTATTGAGGATCGTCTCCGTAAGGGTGATACCGCCCAAGACATTCTTACTAAGCCACTAGAAGAAGGGTCAATGTCTCTTGGGGAGATTATGACAAAGTCTGGTTTCTCCTCAGCAGATCAACAGTCCCTTATTGAAGTAATTATCAAGAACAAGGATCAAGTTCGACCAGAGGAACTTCTTCGCATTGACGAGGTTCTTGGGCTTAGGAAGAAACTTGCCGACGGCCACGCAAACTGGGTTGTGAAAGAACGTGCTCCAGCAATGAAGGCAATTGCAAAGTTCAGGGAACAACTTGACGCCAGAATGGCTGGAGAGGAAGCATTCAGGGTCTTGTCGGAGAGCAAGGCAGATCGACTTGCGTCCGCCCAAAATCTTGTTAAGGCAAAAGAGGAACTTATCCAAGACCTTGTCGGCGGATTTGGTATGAAGCAGGATGATGCAGCCGATGTTGCCGAGTGGGCAATTAAAACATACGGCAATGATCTTCGTGCGCTACAAGACGTACTGTCAATCGCACGAGGTTCAAACTATGGTCAAGCAGTTAGAACCCTTGCTGGCATTAGGGCTGGATTAACTGGTAAACTATCTCGGCTTACGATAATCTCCAAGCGAAATATTACTGGTGCTGAGGCCGCAAGAATCCTCAAGGAGATCACTGGAATCAAGTCAGAACTTGCGTCGGCAGAGGCTGCTGGAGATGCCGCAAAGGTAGCGGAACTAAAATCTGTCCTCAAGGAATATGCAGACCGACTCGTGTCTTCATATGACGACTTCGCCGCAAGTTTCCCTGCTGGGAAATATACCTATGAGGAAGTATTTAACTTCCTAGGAAAGTCAGAGCGTCGCACGGTTCAGGAGATCACACAGAAGGAACTTGCGCAAGAGGCAGCAAAGCTCCCAGATCAAGGGGCATCCATCCTCAAGGTGGCTTCAGAACTTGAGAAGATGGGCTATCGCCTTGGTATTGCCCCAAAAGATGAGGTCATCAATGCAACCGTCCTGAAGGGAAGCGATGATGGAGCGGAGGTTTGGAGCGATGTATTGCTTCCATTCTCTGACACGCTTGACCTTGAAGACATCAGCAAACTTGACGCTGGGCTTGGCAAAGTTCGTCTACAGCCATCTAAGCTAGATAGGATTGCAGACAAACTTACCAGGCCATACGGCGCAGAGGTCACCAAGGCAAATGTCGCAGAACGATTTGTCACTGGCCTCATAAAGTCAACCACTAGGGTTGGTGAAGATGGCGTCATTACCTCTGGGGTGTCCGTCAACCGCGCCCGTAAAATCCTTGCGGAGATCAGTGGGCTTGCGGCTGCAAAGAACGTACAGATTCGAGGTCTGTTCCTTGAGCGAAAAGAAGTTCAGGAAATCTTTAAGGCCAATCTCACACCTGGTGAGTTCTCCGCGTTAGCACAAAACGGATCAGATGGAATTACCGAAATCGTTCGGGCAGCCGCTGGTGACTGGTCAGCCGTTGGTATCACTGCTGGAATCAGTGGTCGCGTAAAGGCCATTGCGCCAGCAATTACGGTGCTGACAGACCGCATCTATCCAGAGGTTCGTTTCGGTCGACTTAATCCGTACTTCAACCTTGTAATGGAGCGCATTGAGACACAGTTCCAATTGCTTGCTCATAACATTAGGAAAGAGGTTTATGACAACTTTGCTGGCGACCTAAGGGGGACGGTCGCTATGCGCGGATATATGAACCCTCTAAACGTAAACCGAGAGTTTGCGGACGGGGTGACATATCTTGGGAAAACATCGGCAAGGAATACCGTTCGTGCAGTGTATACTGCCAACGGATTTAGACAAAGAGTTTCTGGGGTTATTCGCGGCGTTAAGGCAACCTTTAGTCAGGAAAACTTGGCACGTCTCAGGAGCTTTGACGACGTGCGAATTGTCAAAGAAGCAGCCCGCGATATGACGGCAGATAGGTTTGCCACAAGAGAGATCATTGATCTTCTTGAGCAGGCTGCGCCTGGAAAATTGCAGGAACTTGCAATCCACTATAATGTTAGCAAGGCGGACGACGTTGTCGAACTGCTCCTGGGCGAGTACATTATGCACTCCGACCCGCTTCTAATGGCCCGACACGTTGAGCGAAACGGGAAGGCTGCGCGGTCATTTACCGCCAAGGCGGTAGTTGAGGGGATTGCCGACTCCTTGGTGCAGACCAAGAATATCTCTCGTGAGCAGGCGCTTGTTCAGGCGCAGAAGCTTGCGGATGATTTGGCAAACACCGTCATTGGCGCCTACGAAGTTGCTATTATGCGTGCAACACGGGCCGCAGACAAGGCGCAGTTCTTTGCCAGCCACCGAACGTGGCTTGAGCGAAGCCTTAATCACCCGTTCCTTGGCCTGTATCCATATTCCTATATGGTGCAAAAGGCAATTCCATCCCTAATGAAAATTCTTTTCTTGACGCCTGGGGCAAAGGGAATCGTAATGCCTGGTCTTGGATACTCCAAGTACGAGATGGTAATGGAATATCTTGATAACAAGATGAACTCAGACTCTGATGTTCTGGATCAGATCCTTCAGAACGATGCGTTGATCTGGGCGATCTCCAACCTATTCCCAGCAAACCCAGAGGCGATTGGGTTCACAACGCCAGCATACTTGCGGCGAAATGTGATCCAAGAAGGTCTCAGGGGAACCGCCCTCACTCCAGGAAACCTGGCCCCAGCACTGTCAGAAGCGTGGGCGACGCTTGGTCGAGGTACTGCGTTTGGCCAGGTCAGAAACCTCATTGAGGGTGTACAGACTATTGAAGACGTCACAAAGATTAACCCACAATTGTCCGAAGGCATTCAGCAGTTTGCTGAGGGTGCTTCGGAAACGTTGCAGGATCGACTCCAGCAACTTCGCAATCCATAAATATATAACCCTGACATTGGGTCGGGGAAAGAAATAAAAAGGAGAAATGCTGTGGCTGAAGAAGTCGTGAACAGCGTCGCACCTGAGTCGCAGGAGTCCACCGCGCCAGTCGCGGAGGTCGCTGCTGCCACTGAGAGCGAGGCAGACGTCACCACTTGGAAGAAGCGTCTAGCAGGTAAGGATCAGGCGCTCACCGCTACTAAGAAGGAACTTGATGAGATCAAGTCCAGGGCGGAAGAACTCGCTCGCTGGAAGGCAGAGCAAGAGCAGGCTCAAATGACTGAGTTCGAGAAGGCGCAAGCCAAGATTCGAGAACTTGAGCAGAAGGCCGCTGCTGCCGAGCAAGCCGCGAAGGAGGAGCGTCTCGCACGGGAATACCCACTCGCATATCAGTTCCTGAAGGACACTGGTGGTCTGGATGAAGTTGGCAAGGCTGCTGCCTTGGAAAACTTTGTCAAGCAGGCTGCCGCTGTGGCCTCAGTCCCTGTTGAGTCGGAACCAGCGCCAGTGGATCCAAATAATGCGCGTCGGGCAACTGCCGCGCCTGTTGAAAAGCCCAACTCTAAGAGCATCTCTGATGCGCTGAAGGCGTTGGGAAATCCATTCGCTGAGTAAGAAGGAGTAGCATACAATGGCTACGACAACGACCAGCACAACGAACTTTTCTGATCTAGTCACGCAGCTTGTTGCTGCGCGTGCTGAAGAGGAATTGCGCGCTCGTGCTGTACACGCGATGCCAGGACTTTATGTCCCAGCTCGCTTCATCAAGGGTACGAACACCCTTCGCTATGCTCGTTACGCCGACCTCTCGGTCAGCACAACGACACTGACTGAAGGCACCGCTCCTACGGACGATGCCCTCACGATTTCATCCGAGTACTTCACCGCTGCGCAGTACGGCGCGACGGTCGCGGTCTCGGACCTCGCCAACCTTGACTCGCCACACGACCTCATCAGCATCGCTGCTGAGCGTGTTGCCTACAAGGCTGTTCGCTCGATGGACCACCTGGTCCGCGACGAGATCCACAGCTCCGCTGCAACCAGCGCCATCTTTGGTGCCACAGGTGCAACGACGCTGACGGCAAACACTGCCAATTCGGCTGTTGCCACGGCGGGCGTGCTTTCTGGCGCGTTCGTTAAGCAGATGGTTGCTCGACTTAAGGGTGCAAACGTTCCTCAGTTTGCTGACGGAACGTATCGCTGCATCATTCACCCTGCGCAGGAGTATGACCTTGTGTCCGATACTGCTGTGAATGGCTGGATTGAGTCCCGCAAGTATGTTGACAACACTGGTCTGCTCACGGGCGAGATCGGTATGTTCGCTGGCGTGCGCTTCATCGTATCTTCAGATGCGAAGGTGTACACCACGGCTGGCGCTTCAAGCGGCAACGTGTACAACGCGCTGTTCCTTGGCCCAGACGCATACACCATTGGTGACTCGCAGACCCTCCAGAGCTACTTCGTGGCTCCAGGTGGCGATCACTCTGACCCACTCGCTCAGAAGGCGATTGTGGGCTACAAGATGCGCTTCGGCACCCTCCTCCTTGACGAGGCTGGCGCCCGCTATCGCATCCTGAAGACTCAGGCCACGGTCTCAGTCTAATCGGTACTGGGGGTTCCGATGACCCGCTCCCCTCTTAACTGAGGGGGGCGGGACCCCCGCCATAAAATCAACGTAGAGGCATCCAGGACGCGCCAGGAGCCTCGAAAAGGTCGGGGGTGGTATGTAGATACCCCCAGGAGGGTCGGATGAACGTTCTTGTATGGGGTACTGCCGAGCAGGGACCCTGCGCCTACTTCCGTGGTCATATGTATGACGAAGAGTGGAAGAAGATGGGCATCAACGTCAGGCACATTGACAAGGTCAACTTCATTGCCAAGCCTGGAGCGGAAGGGCTATCGCAGGACGAGGCAATGCGCAA
>Ga0208644_1001231_pt1 | contig 21687 bp, 39 predicted proteins | sample VirMetDEL_Nov_18_FD_184517 | JGI IMG/M metagenome (GOLD analysis project Ga0208644, IMG submission 184517) | Aqueous microbial communities from the Delaware River and Bay under freshwater to marine salinity gradient to study organic matter... | ecosystem: Environmental > Aquatic > Marine >...
GTATCCGTCTGAATACACTTCTCAAGTTTTGAGGTATACAGGACCTCCCGTATGGCCATCAGTGATGACCTGGATCATGTTCAGGCTATTTCCTGGGTCATTTTCAGGCTATTTCTAGGGTCTTGACAAGGGTCAAGCTGATAGGTTGTCTATGGTTAACCTGGCCACGCCTGGGTTAAACAGGCTGCCAGGCCATTATGTCCTATTTTGTCCTATTTTGATCTATTTTAGCCTAATAGGACCTATTTTTGCCTGATTTATTCTTGTTTGTCCTGACTTAAGCTGATTTGTCCTGACTTGATCTGATTCAGTCTGATTTGACCTAGTTTATCCTAGTTTGAACCTTTTGAGCTATTACAAGTTCGACATAACACTTGAAGATTTGATAGATCATTTGTCCCTCCTTTGGATAAGGGAAGAATATGATCCACAGTCAGGTCTTTTAATGATTTACAGATCTGGCAATAAGGATGAATTGTTCTGAGATATTTACTCAGTTTGTTCCATTCAGTTGTATACCCTCTGGCTCTTCTTGATGGCCTCGAGGTAGTCTTTGCTTTGTTGTAATAATAGGAACAACGTATACATCTAGGCTTAGAAGTTATTACTCCACAATCTAAACATGGTTTATTCATAGCCGATTTGAGATACACCTGTAGTTCGGTAAAACCGATTATACACTGCTCACTTCAGTTTGTACCGAGATGAGCATAGCAAGACGAGTCCATTCTTCGTATAACCAACTGTGGCTCTGATCATTGCTGCAATGGACGTTTCCATTGAACTCTAAGATCAATATCCCTTGACAGTCTTGAACAGGACAAGGGACTGGCTTTGGTGGTTTACGTTCGCCTAATACTATCATACGAAGTTGAGTCCAAGGTTCTTTAATCTCGTTATAAAAATCTGGCCAAAGATCTTGATCAGCTAACCAATCAACATGAGTCTCTAAAAACTTTTGCATTTGGTGTAACCGAGTATCCGAATTCGATACTAAAAATGATGCCAAACTTCGTTGATCTACTATCAAATCAATCCAACTATTTAACACTGAGTAGATTCCAGTTTTAGATAAGAGATCCAACAATTGTACATTTACAACTAAAGCATGGGTTAAAGATCCTCGTCCTTCTTGTTTAGTCATGTTTTGTTGCCTTAAAGTAGCATTGCTGTTAAGAAGATCCATTAAAGCTATCAATTCTTTAAGGATTTTTTTTAACCGTTTTCGGCAATGATTACAAGCTCCTTTAACTGAATTTCCCTTACAAGTTAGACAGTTATGCACAGGCTCTTGTCCTTTCTCGATTCATAAACCTTTTCACTAGCCCTGTCTTTATATGTCTTTTTGTCTTTAGTAGGGTGCTGGACGACACTCTATTGTGTCGCTCAGCGCCCTGTCTAGTGTCGTAGAGCGGCATATTTACCAAAACTTTTTTTATTCATTAACAGCCTCATGGACAGCATCATACACAGACTTATGCACAGGCTGTTCATAAATAACTTGAAGTGGATTTGCCCTACGTAAAATTAAACGATAATTGTTTGCTTTGCCTTTATAACCTTTTGCTGTCCTGATTAAATAACCATCTAGATACATTTGCTGTAAGACTTTGCCAACCATTCGTACATTTGTATTAGCTTGAAAAGCTATTTCTTGCTGAGTCGGCCAAAGATCAAGTTTGCCTGATCTCGCTCGGACAGCAAGTATGATATGAATAGTTCTAGCCACTCCCTTGTATGGACTATTTTTCAAAACCCAATTGGTCGCTTCCATGCACATCAGAACGGAGTCTCAATCTCATTTTTTGGATTCCATTGTTGCGGATCAACAAGTTTTTCTTTTGTTTTAGTTCCATGATATTTAGCTGGAACAACTTGTAGCGCGCAGGTATCGACCAGAACCTCATAGACCGTTCTTTTCTCGCCTTCTTTGTTCACGTATGATGATTGCTTGATCGCGCCTGTAATCGTCACCAGAGAGCCTCTAATTACCGAATCCATCAATGACTCCGCGAGAGCTCCAAAAGCTTTGCATTCCCACCAAGTCGTATTAACATCTGTCCATTCCCCATTAACTATTTTACGATCATGGGTAACAACACTAAATGATGCAATAGCTAAATTTGCAGATGTGAACTTTAATTGCAAGTCTCTGCCAACTCGACCTTTTAAGGTTGCCGTCACGCTCATATTATTCTGCCCCTTTTCTTTGTTTATGTAATTGCTCGATTTGACTTTGTTTCATTGCTCCCCAAATTCCTTCCACAGGCCAAGATGATAAAGCATATTCTAAGCATTCAAATTGGACTTTACAACTACGGCAAATCTGTAAAGCAATTTTGGTTTCAATATGGTGTTCTGGTTTGCCAATAGGAAACCACCAATCAGGATCTATATCTTCGCCGACACAAGCAGCTTGCTTTGTCCATGGTTGCGGTGTAAAATTAAAAGTAAACCCCCGAAGCATTATTAGTACCCAGCTTTCTTTAATAATAGGATCAAAGTTTCAAGAGTAACCACTGCAGGCCAACTCTCAAGATCTTTTTCACCTGAACCGTTTTGTCGTAAAACAGCAACTGCAATTTGACCTTCTTTTAATCTATTGCTTTGCTGTCTCATTGTTGCTTTGACAGGAAAACCTTGTCTTGCTTTTACTTCAATATCGACACCAAGTACACCTGTTATATCGGTACCGGGTGCTGAGGCAGAAGTCGCTTCAGCGTAAGGCCAACCTTTTTCTTTGAGAAAATCTGCAACCATTTTCTCAGTATTGCGCCCTCGTCTTCTTCGACTATTCGTCATTATTTCTCCCATGAGTGTTTCAACCAACCTTGAGCATGAGCTTCCTTTGGATTGGTTGTTATCCAGAAGTGGCAAGCATGGCATAATGCTACGCAGTTCGACTCATCTAAAATCGAACCACCACGCGCCCTCGAGAGTATTTCGTGCACTTCACTTGACCTACTTATTTTACAACGTAAACAGAGCGGATTTCGTGCCAAAATTTTGGCCACTAGTTTGCGTCTCTCAATGTATATTTTGGCTAGCTTTTTACTACGCGGTCTCATACTTGACCAATCCCTTCGGCGGAAAATTGTTGTCTCATAGCAGCAGATAACGTCTGGCCAATACTTATTTGTGCCCTTAAAGTATTGATCCTTTCCTTACAAGCGCGTAAAATTTGTTCTGCCGATTCCATTGCAAACTTCAAATCGGCTGTATTTAATGTTGCTTCGTAGCGCCGAATATCCATTGATCCTGAACTTTGTAAAAAGGTGCTTGCGTAAGCCTTTTCGAATGCACTTTTCTTTTCAATGTAATCTCGGTCAAAATTAGCCATTTCGTCTGTTGCTTTATCAAGAAGACGAGATAATTCAGCCAAACGTTTGACGACATCTATTTGATTAGTTTGCATTGACGCGTTTCCTTGGATAATTTTTGCACATTTTACAGATGGCGGATGCACCAGAAAGTATTTGGTATTCAGGAATGTATGTCCAATCTCCGCATATCTCGCAGCGACTTAAATTATTATCCACGATAAATTCCTAGATAATTATTACGTGAACTCCAAATCAAGTCTTCAAAACTAGTCATATTATCTAATGGAAAACCATTCAAAAGTTTTCTAGCATTACTTGATATTTCACCAATAGACTCGCCTGACCAAAGTGGTTCATAGTTCTTAAATCCACCATTAAAATATGTTTTGATCCATTTAGCTGCATCAATGTCTTTTTCATAAATATGCATAGATCCAACAGAATGGAAATATGATCCCATTTCAAGATCTAATGCTTTGGCAATTGCCCCTTGTAAAGCAATAAACTGAACAAAGTCATATGGCAAACCAAGATAAATATCGTTTGATCTCATAGTTGTTCTAGCTATCAGTTTATTATTTCTAACAAAATATTGCAAACTCAAAGTACACGGAATATCACGCAAATTTTGATTTAGATCTTTATTAGAATCAAAAATTGTCAAAATTGCTTGTCTCGATGCTGGATCATTTTTAAGTAAATTTACAACTTTACTTAAATTACCGTAAATACGAGGACCATAACTACCATAAAGAATCTCATCATCCATATAATTATAAAATACTTTTGATGTTTCAATCATTTTTTCAGGACTTGCTATCTGACCAACTAATTGTAAAGCTTCAGTAAATCCAATATTTTGATTTAATTTTCTATTTTCTAATCCTAATGGAATATGCCATGGTTGAGTAACTTCAATCGTGGGATTTAAGATTTCTAAAGTTTTTTGATCGCGAGGGGCTATTTCTTCACCATTTTGTATAACATACTTAGTTATTAGTTCAATAGCTTCAGATGGAGTCATTGCTGTTAAGTACATTAGAATAAAACCTCGCTTTGTATTAGTTTTTTATTTAAGTATTTAATTTGTTTGAAAGTTTGTATAAATAATTCTTGTGCATGTAATACTATGTCTACTTCTTTATCTTCACCTCGACGCAAAAGTTCATCTACAATTTTGTCTTCATGGCGAACTAAAATAATAAGGTTTACCCCTAAAGTAGCTAATTCCCAATTACAAAGATCAAATTCTTCGTCAGTAAATAAGGACTCACGATTATAGATAATGGGCCAGATCATTTCACCTATATGCCATCTATCTAGGACCATATTTAGCGAAGTTATAGGTTTTATATACTCATCAATGTAATTTGAGGATGTTGGATGCGAAGCATGCAAATAAGTCGCATTTGTTTTAGATGCCAAATATTTGGCCATAGTTGTTTTACCAGTTGCATCTGCACCTTCAAGAATTGTAATCATCTAATTTCGCCCCATTCTCGTTGTGAATCAATATTTTCAGGTTTTAATTTCTCGGCATGTATATCTCCAGCAACGTTCCAAACTAATGTCGTATTTTCAGTTGGAGCATTAGTTTTTTGAAGCATAAAGCGTTCAAGTCCTTTGCAATCATATGTTGGAGCTGATGATATTATCTCGTTTATCGACTTTGCATGATCAGCCGGTTCATGAAATCCTTTGTGATATGCTGAAACATCTGCACGTCCAATTTCACCAGCATGCAGATTTCTTGCTACAGCAACGCCATGGAAACGGGCATTTGGAAAAGTTAATTGTAAAGTACGAGTTAAAACTCCAGTTGAAATTACCGATACGACATCTTTGGGTTCAGGACGCGTTCCCCAATGTTGTAAAGTACTTTTAATACCTGCCGCAACAACTAATGGATGGTCTAAACCAAATGGAACAAATTCTGCATTATTTTCTTGAGCCCAATCTTTTGCATATTTATTAAGGACTGGCATTGCAGCAATGCGTCTAAAGATTGGATTTGCTCCTCGTTCAATACATACTAATTGATGTTCACTTACTTGTTTTGAAGCCGGCATAAATAATGTTAGCTTTTTATTATATTTTTTTGCAAGCGCAGAAAGACTTATTCCTGCCCAACCGACTCTAGGTTGAACATAAACTAAATGATCGGCTTTCATTTCGCGTACTAATAAATCACCCCATCGACCTTTAGTACCGACTCCAGTTGTAGAATCGTCCCAAATTATTGCTCCATTAAATGTCGTTATATTTGGACTTGGTGTTTCATCATGCCAATCTTTTGCAAGATCTAACCATTCTGTACGACTTTTATAATCATATTTTGATGATTTGTCATCTGTAATCTTAAACATGTTGCTCTCCAATATGTTTTAAGTAACTTTGATGCTTCGGATGATCTGGAATTAGTGAGTTATTTGTTACTTGCCATTTTTCAAGTGTTTCGTAACCTCGCGGAACGTAATTTTCCACGTACCTGACATAATCACAAGCTACATCTTCTAATGACATTGCTTTGCCTGAATCACGTAATAAATCATTAGCGTCAAATGGACTTCTAAATTCTTCACAAATACGATCCATTGCAGCATCTAGGAAGTCATTCCTTTTATAACCCTCATTTGTAAAAATTAAATTTAATGCTTCAACTGCATTTTTGCCGTAATTGACTCTAGAATAAGGATCAATATATTCTGGAAAATATTCTGCAATGTCCATGACAAATGCAGTCATAACAAAATGAAAACATTTCAAAGATCTGGATTTGTGCCAGTTATTGATCCAATCGACCATTTGCCTAATTGAATATTTACCTGGGTTTTGATTTAATTCCATGCAAACATCTTGAACAAGAGTTGGCATATAATCTCTAATGTAATATTCTGAAGCTCTCATACCTTGAGGTGGTTTAGGAAAACATGGAATTTGATTACCTATACTTGTAAAAATAGCTCTACCTGATTTTAGTTCTAATAAAACATATTTTTGCATGTCAGATGCTGTGCTACAAACCATTGCCATATCTGACAAAATAGAATTACGAAAACCATGATCATGACTAAATGAAGCTCCTGAACCGGTCAATCTGTGAATCAAAAACAAAAAGAACCAAGCTTCAGTGTCAATAGGATAATTTTCAAAGCGTAAATCTCTTTGCCATGCTTTAGGATTTTTACCCGCATACCAAATTTGCTGTATTGCATTACTGAAACCAGCAAATTGTCTATCTACGGTATCATAAATCGTCACATAATGTTGTAATGGATCATCAACATGTAAAGGTTCAGATGTGTCGCGTCCATGCAATGAATTGATATTAATAGTTTGTAATTTAGCTGCACGCGAATAATATAATTTGAAATCTTCCCAATATACGGTATCCACTAATTTTCCCATGACATACCTTTGTCCATAAAATTCGGTAAATTGCTTTCTAAATTCCAAGGATAAGATTCGGGTGATAAATGAACTGAACCAGGTTTTTCCATATAATTCTCTGCATATGTTTTAGGATCTACTTGATACCAAAGTTCTGGCCATTCATAAACATTGTCAAAATAATATTTCATAGTATTAGTAACTACTTTGCACAGATCATTTCTTTGTTCCCATGTTCCGTAATATGGAGTACCCATGTAATATCCGGTCTTTGGAATACGTCGTTCTTCATATTCAATCGGATATGGAGCAGTTACTTCATAAGTACCAATATGCTGAATTCCTTGCAAGTACAAGCATTGTTCAGATAATTCTTCAATCATTTTTTTAATAGATTCCCCTGGATTTTGTTGGCGAAGTAAGTGATGTCGTATATCAATATTGGAAACTTGTATTATTAAATGAGGTATGAATAACATATCTGGTAAATACGAAGCTACGCCTCTTTTAACTAAACCATGTAGAGTTAAACCATCATGTCGTAAAACCAAAGAGTTTGGCGTATATCTAGCTATTGCATGCGAATCACCAATAATTACTTGATCAATACGAGTTAATAAATCTTCGTGTTTTAATACGGGAATATTTTGAGCATCAGATATACGGTTCCATTCCTCATCGGTAAAATGCCATCCAGATTTTTCAGCTCTAGGACGCAAGATCTTTTGAATATCTGGAATAGGTAAATCCAATGGTTTGATATTTGAATAATCCATTTTTAATAATCTAGCAATTCGATCATGGACTTCTTTTGTATATCCACCAAAAAGATTAAATACTTCTCCTTTGAATTCCATAGGAGTTGATACTAACCAAATATTATTTAGTACTAGATCAGGATTATCAAATGCCAATTCAACATTCAATGGACCAAACTTTTCCATTGCCATACAGTGTTGCATTTTTGGCCATGCACTTCTATGACTACTTGATCTGGCAGAAAATGAGGTCACTATGTCATCTATCACGTATTTCATTTTGATTATTTACCCTCCCGATATCGGCTGATCCAATCTTGCATTTCTTTTGGACATCTTGCTTTTACTGGACCATTTTTCCCTATTATCTTGACACCTGTTGCATGAAAACCTGCTTGTAAAAGCATTGCCTCTTCTTTACCCATTGCATTTCGTACAAGATCTAGTAAGCAATCAGCAAATATATGGTTATGGCCATATCCTGTAAAATGATGAGCTAATTCATGCAAAATTACATAACGATTTCTTGCCCATTTTGGCAAGCATACAACTTTATAACCATCTCTTATAGTAGCGCAAGCCGATCTTCTGCCGCGACCATCTAAGACTAATATTTTTGAATGTGCAATTGGATAATGTTTTCTTATATATTTACGTTTACAAACATTATCGATAAACTGTTGACATTGTTTCAAAGTCAATTCTTCATTACGTTTAACTAATGAAGTAATTCGTTCTGCTTTATACACGCGACCTGTTTGATTGCGGTACTTCATTTTTCCTCCTGGCGGTTTATATGAGCGTGCGCTCATAGGACATTGTATCACGATACTTGTAAATTGTACAGTCGACATTTTTATTCTAAATGTTCGCATCGCGTAGGAGTACACAAAACACCAATATCTTCATAGTCGCGATTGCATGAAATACATTTGCCTTGAATACCATCGTAACCACTCAATTGCCGCTTTGCATTTTTCTCTGCTTTGCGAAAATAGAATTCAATAATCTCTTTTTCATTTACATTAGCCAACAAAACTAAGTTGCACCAAAAATGCAATACATCGATCATCTCGTTCAAAAAAGCTTCACGATTGAAATGTCGTGAACTTGCCCATGGTTTCCAACCAGTTTCATTCAAAGCCTCGTGCAATTCATCGGTTAAAGCCAATGACATGTCTCGAATATATGCAGCTCGTTGTTCTTCGTCAAATTGTTGAATATCAACGTTGAAATATTTTTTCTGTAATTCACGTTGTCTCTGTAAAATAAGATCTAGTCCCATGATCTAACCTTTCTGTTCTAAACTAATGCCATACAATCGAGCTAAAAATTTGATTGATTCTAAATCATAAACATCATTATTTATTAAATCTTTGAATATAATTTTTTTAATTCCATATGACGCTATTACTTTTAGGCATTCTGCACAAGGATGGTGCGTGATATATAAATAACCATCACGCGTATCACTTGGCAGACAATAACGTAATGCGTTAATTTCTGCATGAATTACAGATCCGCGTCTAGCGTCTCGATCATTCCAAATGATTTCAACGCTAGACGGTGCCCCGTTATAGCCGAGACTTACAACACTGCGATCTGATCGTAGTATGCAAGCACCGACTTTTAAGTATGGATCTTCACTGCGTTTGGCTGCAGTTAACGCGAGTTCTAATCCATATTCGTCCCATGACATTCGGTTCATTGCTGAATCTCCTGTAAAGTCTCATAAATTTCATCAATTTCATCATCCGTTAAATCTGCTGATGATTCTACAGGACGATTGATAATAAACTGAACAGCACGTAATACTTCTTCTTTAGATTCATGACCTAAAAATTGAAGTAAATCAAAAATTTCTTTTGCTTTTGGATTTGGTCTACGCATTTTGATTTTTTCTGGTTTATTGCGCTCAATTGCTAGTTCAACTTCTTCTCTAGTTGCAATAGCTTTATCAATACCAATGCCTAATGAACCAATAGCTCTTCCCCAACAACTCGTTTCAAGATTTTGGATTTCAGAACCACGAGTAAAATTAGTTTTACCTGGTAAATATTCTTGCGCTGTTCCCACACCAGGATTTTCATCTCCAGGATGGCGAAATGCAAATGCTCGACCGATTACAATGATTTGATCACCAACTTCTTTGAAAAGAAGCTCAGGATCCATTTGCAATGATCCTTCTGGATATTTCTCATAGAACAGTTTGATTCTTTGCGGAACATCCACATAATTTTCAAGAACTCGTGCACTCATACTTATTCTGCCTCCGCTTCGTCTAAAAGATCTTCAATAATGGACAATTTTTCACTCAATTCAGCAACATGCAAAAAAGACTTAAAAGCATATTTTTCATCATTTACCGTATAGACTTCCGTCTTGCCTGGTTTAACATGGACAATAGCTAGACCATCAACTAATGGTAGGACTTGCTCATTCCCGTCATCGTCTATATAAAACTCAGCATTAGAATATGCACTTAATTGCAAAGCCATTTCTCCATATACCGAGTTCGATGTTTTCCAATCGCATAGATAAATCTTGTCTTTGAGAGGACCTGATCCAAACTTTAATATGGCATCAAAAGTTCCTGCATATTTATATCTACGACTACCGACAGTTTTTTCAGTTAAAATTGGTTCAACTTGCCATTCGTCTAACCAATTTATGTATCCTTGTACATAGTCGCTAATTTCAGCTGGTACTTCAACTTCACCTCCATGCAAAATTGCTTCTGCAAATGCATGTATATCAGTACCTCTTTTGGCAGCTCTGTCTCTTGACTGCCATGGGACATTCTTGAGAATATTCATAGTTTCAGCAGGATTTTGATTGATCCATGTTTTGACATCATCAATATTTTGAACTACAAATGACGCAACTTCTTTTGCTGACCAATACATCAAATGCGGTTTTGGCAAACCGCTGCCTAATAAGGTCGTAACTCCTTTGATAGGCATGCCGTCGAGGACATATTTATGACCTCTTTTTGTTTCAATACGTTCTAGTCCCATGATGACCTCAATTGACGCTTAGTAAAGAAATTAAAAAGATCACGTTCATTGGCTTCTATCAGTCTCGAATAACGACTTGCATAGTTATTGTTGATAACAAAATCTTCGCCTTTTGTACGTATTCCAATTTCCCAACGCAATTTATTGATCAAAAGATCTATTGAACAAATCTCATGACCTGCCGCTTTCCATTGTCTAGCTAATTGCACTAGTTCTTCATATACATGCGGATTTTCGTGATGGAATTTTGTAAATTGTTCGTCAATCGGATCTGCTAAAAGTGATAATTGACGAGGTTCGAACCATTGTCTGGCGGTATTCATGTATTACTCCTTAGATATTTTGGTACTAAGTCATTGCACTTTGAGTTATCAACGTGCCAATGTCTCCAGCCACTCCATTGGTATTTCCAATTAAGAGCAGCAAGGAATCCTATATCCTGGTAGATAGGTTTCCATTGATCTATGGACTGATTTCTCAATTTTTTGATCAATTTTTTTTGTTTATTTTTTGGCATTCCGAAATCTACTAGACGTTTACTTACCATAAAAGCCAAGCCGTTTCGCCATTGAGCATCAAGAAATTGCCATCTTCCTCGAGCACTTGAAATGTCTCCTACTGCTCTGTAGTTATGTCGTGACTCTTGCCAACTAACGCACTCAGCAAATGCTTTTTGTTCTTTTGGAACAATTGCTGCGTGGGTTTCATAGTTTATACTTCCAGAATAAGTTGGAGTGGTATTTATAACTAAAAATAAAAAGCTTGTTATAAAAATCTTCATGCGCTCTCGTTCTGTAGGCCGATAAGGAATTGATCTATCGCGTCTTCGTAGATATAACGTCTACCTGATACAATAAATCCATCAAGCTTGCCGTCGTCAAACCAACGACGAGCAGTTCTAGCATTAACTCCTAATTTCAATGCAGCTTCTTGAGTACTAAGTATTTTTCTAAATGGTTTCATGTTATCCTTTTTGTTATACAATGTAAATTGCAGCTGACCGGTTACCTGGCGGTTCCGGTCAGTCTGTTAAAAAGCATTCAATATATGTACCCCAGCAATAGGAATCTCCAGTCCACCAAAGTTTTGTAGAGACTTGCCAGAATAAATATGCAGCAATTATGATCAAAATTGTTCGAACTAATTTACCGCGTCTTGTAAGTTTCATTTGCTAGTAATCTCCTTTTCATATAGACAAGTTTCGCATCTATAAAAACGTCTTCTCGCTTTATGACCAAGAACAAATTCTAAGATATAAATCATTTCAATCTTACAAACTGGACATTGATCCATTTCAACACTCTCCCTTGTCTTGTTGTTCATGGCGGTAATTGTGCTCCGGCAAGAGCTCCAGCATTGACCACTCATCGCGCCGGTTAAATTGTGCCCCGCACCGGGGGCAGACGTGAAAGTCTGAGTTAGACATTATGCACTGATTTTTTCTACTAGAAGATTCGAAACATTAAGACTCCAACCATAAAATGCTGGCTGCTTGTGACTATCAATTAAGCGCGTCAATGAACCGCGTACGCGATCAAATAGTTTGCCATCTACATCAAGAAATGTAAGAATTACAACGATATTATGTCGAGTTGAAAAATATGAAACTATAGTCTCATATTCAGCATTTTTTCGTACTGTTTCAACTTTACGAACAATGCTTTTTAGATCTTTTTCAGTCACATCATTTTCATATGTGAATTCAATCTCTACTGCTTCGTGCTTCAACATACTTGCCTCCTGGCGGTTAGTGTCAGCTGAATTGCCGACAGGGAAAATGTACTATGAATTGTCCACGTATGGACACATTTAAGATCAATATGTACAGATCAAAAATTTAGAACATCTGTTCTAGTAGGTAGATGCAGAAATTATCGCGCCAGGATTGTCCCAGGACCGCGTTCATAGCTAGGTCCATATGTTTATATTCCGGATCAATATACTAGAAAATGCGGCCAGGATCCATTTTGAGGACTTTTATGTATATATCCAATATCAATAAAAAAGATCAAATAAATGTCAATTTGGTGTGTCTATTGTCCGCGTATGGACTATATGATCTCCCTGTTGACAACCACGTCAACCTAACCGCCAGGAGATCAATATGGGAATTAAGGCCGGTACAACAATTACCGTCACTTTCGATGCACAACAAATTGCAGCACTTGATTGCATACTTCAAGATGCAGAAATGCATTTGTATCCAGATACTATGCCAGAACACCAAAAGAGAACGCAAGAACGAGTTGTAAACATATTTCGTGCACTTCACGCTGCAGGATACCGCTAAGAGCGAAACGCTCCGCAAGGAGCGTCTGACGTTGAATGACGTCACTGATGAGCTCATCAGATAACCGCTAGGAGAAATAAATGTCAGTTAAAATCGTAGACGCAAATCTACGCAAAGCTCCATGGATCAATACCGCTACATGGATCAATGATGGATCTGTTTCAAATGCAAGTGAAGTTTTAGAAGCTGCAAAACTTGATTGGGAAGTACAACACACAGAACTTTCAACTGTTGCAATTAACAATGAAGGTGCTCAAATATTGACGCTTGCTGATAAGGTTTGCACTACTCGCGTCAATAAAGATGGCACTGCATCTGTTTTAGGAATCACAAGTCCTACATATTCAATTGTGCAAAATGGCGACATTGTTGACATGGTTGATGCTGTCACGTATGAATCTGGAGCAATATACGAGTCAGCTGGTGAACTTCGTGGTGGAAAAAAGATTTTTCTTGCTGCAAAGCTTCCACATAATTTGGCTTTGACAGATCAAATGATCGATCCAGTTAATGCATTTTTAATTGTCTCAAATACTCATGATGGTACTGATTCTCTTCGTTTTGAGATCAAATACCTTCGTCAAATCTGCACAAATGGTATGAAAGGTTGGGTTCGCTCGTCGAGCATAGCTTTCCGTCACTCAGCACGTATGAAAGTTAGTGCAGAAAATGTTCGTTCAGCACTCGGTGTCATTATGGAATCCGTGAGCGAGTTTAATGATCTCAGCCTCAAATTAGTAAATGAGAAGCTTTCAAATGCTGATTTCTACAATGTAGTCCAATCAATGTTGCCAATAACCGATGATATGACTGAGCGTCAGAAGTCAGTTGTTACTACTCGTCGCGAAGCTCTTATGGAGATCTACTCAGGTCCAACACAGGAGAATATTAAAGGAACTGCCTGGGGCATGATCAATGCTTTCACCGAATATGAGCAATGGGCACACACAAATCGTTCAACTCACCAAGATGTTGCTGAGCGTTTTATGCTTGGTTATGGCAACGATTTATCTTCGGCTCTACTAGAAGCAAGAGTATAAATAATGGATTGGACAAGATTGATTTTGATCTTGTTATCAATCCCATGCGCATGGGCATTTGGGCGTTCAATATTTCGTTGGGCGCTCTATGTCTATTTTGGTGGTTATGTTGTTTTGATTTTATTATTTTTGTTAAAGAAAAAACCACCAAAGATACCAATCATACCGAAATGGTTTTTAGATTGGTATAACAATAGGTATGTAAATAAACAAATAAATCATATGGAAAAACAATTTGATAAATAAAAAAAACCCCTGCTTTTTACGGCAGGGGTTATTTTTTTTTCTATTTGCTAGGAGAAAGTCGATCCTTTTACTACTATTGGCTCAGATGAGTAAACATCCCATTCACAAGCAATTTCAATCGCTCTATTTATAATTGCAGCAGCTTCATCCATGTTTTCTGCTTCGTCAATATCTAAGGCAACCATTGCTGCAGCAGCTAATGATCCTCCTGAACCTGTAAAGTAAATATTTCTTTTATCTCTATCCCAAGAATAATCAAAATCGATTGGATAGATTAAACCATTTACAATTACTAATAGCGCTGAGTCATGATAAACTGGTGAATACTCACCCTTCATTTCATAACCAGACTCTACAAAAATTTTGCGCATACTTGGGATAAATGTTCTAGTTATAAATTTATCCATTATTTTTACATCATTAGTTGCAGGTGGTTTTGGTGGCGTCCAACCATATTGCAAAATATTAGCACCTCGTGAAGCTCCAGCGGCAGCAATTAAGTATTTACCGACTCTAACAACTTTATCGCCTGCAAGATCGAAGTATCTACCATTTGAATCAGTCGCGCGCGAATCAGATCCAATTACAGTCCAGCCATCACCTTGAAAAGCGGCTAGCGTTGTCATGCATTTTCCTCCGTTGCTAGTTGACCTGCAATTGCAAAATACGCTGCTGCATCAATATACGAATCTAAATGATCAGGTGACTCAACTAAGCGTGCAGCTTTGACCATCGCCATACATATCGCCACTTGATCTATTGAAATTTCTTTTTCTAATATGACACTCCACAATTTAGCTATACGATCATGATTGATACGTGGATGTCCGTACGATTGTTTACGGTCTTCTGTTATTAGACGCGCAGCTTCGTTTAATATTGATTCGCGATGCATCAATCAAGCCAAATCTGATACGCTGCGGTTACTCGACCTCGAATTGGATCTATAAAGTGTAGTCGTTGACTTGGCAAACCAGACGCAGCCAAAGAGTCTCTTGCGTATCTATTGTCTGATTCAGTCGATCCTGTCCAATATATAGATCCAAGACCGTTAGAGAGCGGTTCTTGTGCATGACGATGGTAATGTCCCAAATAGATGTCTTGAAAGTCCCAATTGTAAGCACCAGCTTTCCACCTATTCCCGGCTGCTTGCCATGCCGATGGAGACGCAAAACCTGATCTACCGACTTCATCGCCGTGCATTAAAAGTGCTCGATAATTTCCAATTTCAATTCTTTGAATATCTTCTGCGCCATGTTGTTGATCCCATGTTAAACGCTTTTTAATTGTTTCGTCTTCTGCCAATATTTGACGAGCTAATTCATAACACATTCGATCGATGTTATCAGATTTCGGTACATTATCTCGTTTACTGCCAATTCGACCGTGATTGCCCCATTCAGGAATAACTGTCACTTTTGGATAAATTGCTAATGCTTGTCTAATAACATCAACTATCAAGCGACTAACTACAATATATTGCTCATATAAAGTTGAATCTATTTCCCATAATTGAGCTGGGTAGTTAAATAGTCCTTCGACCATATCGCCACCAAAACATACATAAACTTCATTTATCGGATGATCTTGACGTTGTATTTCTGTTATCTTAGCAGCTTTTTCAACAAAATCCATAACTCGTACTTTCATTTTTTCCGAATTATAACTTGGAGTAATTTTACTGCCTTGCCAATCTGTCAAATGCCACAAAGCTACTTCGTCTTTGCGTTTACGTTTATCGACCGATGGACTAGTAATTGAAGGTATTGGACCTAAAGCTAATGTCGCATCTTTACATGCTTGAATCGTAGCTTCTACCAGTTCTTCGGTGCGTTCTTTGGCTTTTGCTAATTGTTTTTGAGTACGAGCAAGAGCTTGACGTAATTCATTTATTGACGGATCAACGTCTAACTCTTTAAGATCATCCGATAAACTCACTGGCAGGAACAAACCTTAGCTCTATGGCGATGCAATGATGATGCACTTATATAGTGATCACTTTTTTGTAATGCTAATGCAATACGATGAACACCAACAGAAGAGTTTAATATTTTATTAAATATTTCTAACTCTTCATTTTCTAGGGTTTTTCTTAGCATTGCTACTTTGCATTGATATACTTTAGGTTGTAATAATGCTTCTAAATTATTTTTTAAGCCCCCGCTATCCATCAGTAGTTTGTTCTACCAAACTCTGGTGCTGATGGATCAAGCCATTTTAATACAGGACCAAGAAATCCTGCGAGTGCAGCAGTTCCAAGAACTTTAATGTTAGTTTCACCTGCTAAATAAAGTGCAATAGCAGCGGCTGTTGCAGCGCGGAACCAAGTCAGCGATACTTGCTTTAGTGCTTCCATTTATTTCGCCTTTCGTTTTATTTTTTCTGATGATTTATGAATTGGGCAGCAAGTACATGCTACTTTTTGATCATCATTAGTAGGTAATATATTACTTTTTACAATTTTCTTTTTCTTTTTTGGTTGTAACTTGGCTTTCATTTGATTTGTAATTGATGGAGTATCTAACCACCAAAACCAAGGACTAGTATCATTAGATTTATCAGACAAAATAGAGATATGTAAATGCTTAGTATGAGGGTTACTCCCATTATAAGGACGATTACCAGACTTAGCATAGGTGCGGTTCCATATTTTTTTGTTGAAGATAAGATACGCAACGCGTTCATCCTCTTTAAGTTTTTCAAAGACGATTGCACAATCAATACCATTCTTCGGATCGTGAGTTAGGTCTACTGCTAGCCCAGTATTGTGGTCCGAAGTCGGATTGGCTTTTAGATGAGCAGCAGAAGGAAGTAGTCCATCGCTCGCCTTCATACGTTTCGGAGCAATGGCAGTCGCCTGTCGCAACAGAGCGACGGCAGCAGGACTTGCTTTTTTCGTTTTCATTCATTTCCTTAATGCTTCTTTAACTAAATCAGTTAGGAAATCAACTTTCTCCTCTAGGGCGTTGACTTTATCCTTGATCGACAAACCACCATTGGGTTTCAATTCAGTTAGATAGTGCTTAACTAGCCATTTTACGCCTATGGCAACGGCGCCAATAATCGTCGTGAGAGCTACGATAAAACTCGCCCAATCCAATGCGCTCATCCGTGAATCTCCCATACATAGACGGTAACAGTTCCGGAATTAGTAACAGCATATAAAGCAGTAGTCGGAGGTAACTGAAAAGTATCGTGGAAATTATTATCTATTTTTGCACCAGTTGTTGTAGTGACATTTTCATCACCTACATAAATGGCACCGGATTCGTTATGAATATGACAATCGCGCCAAACGGTGTTTTTATCAAAAAGTAAGGTTGGATCACCTGTTACTGTTATTTGCGCCGTTCTCATCTAGCTCTCTTTTCTTCAAAAACCCCAGGTTTTCAAATAGATCAATGTGGTCATCGATTGTGCGGATGACATCTTCAGCTTCGTAGATCAAGGATTACTTTTCTATAATCGCTGCTGCTTCTTCTGCCGTTAGTCCTAAGTCTTGCAACTTATTGAAAGCCGATGCCTGCAACTCTCCCTTTGCTACTTCTTCAGCTTCACGCTTTGCCTGCTCTTCAGCAGCAGCAGCAGCCTGTTGGTCACGCTCTGCAATCTCAGCAGGGGTAAGGGCAATGTATTCTTGCTTGCCTGTGGTGCAATCAACTACCAATTTATACTGCGTCATTGACGAACGCCTCCCAATCTAGTTTCTCTTCATTCCAAAAATAAACCAAGCCATCTTCAGGCTTTGGCTTCGGTGCCTGCCAGTCGTGGTTAGCATCAAGGCTCCACGAAGGGAAAGGCTGTGGGGCAATAAAGACATCTGCTACCTCATCATAGGTGTAGCCAATGCCAGCATATTGCTTGCGGATGTTGTTGTTGTAACTGGTCTGAATCCACATTCCACCCAGTCCTAAGTCATTTGCAAGGTACTCTTGACCGCGATGCTCCTGTTGGTCAGGAACAACAAGCACCTGTTTTACTACTTGGTTGCTATCTATTTCTGCGAAGTGTGCCATATTTTTCCTTTACTTTGCGTACCTAACTATTACTACACCTGAGCCACCGGAGCCACCAGCAAGAGTGTCGCCGCCACCGCCTCCGCCACCGCCAAGATTGGCAGTTGCATTAGAGCCAGCGCCGCGAACAGTTGTTCCGCCAGCACCAGCGCCTGAAGCATCAGCACCAGCACCACCACCAGTAGCGTTATTAACAGCGCCACCGCCACCGCCAGCATAATTAACAGCCGTACCGCTTATGGAATTAGAAGTAGCCGCGCCACCATTACCGCCTGCTGTTGTCGTTGTTGAATTTTGACCTACCGCAGCAGAACCACCACCGCCTGAACCAGCACCAGGGTTTGCAGAAGTTCCGCCAGCATAACCTTCAACAGGTGAATAACTGCCAGCATTGCCAGCACCGCCAGTTCCACCATTTGCGCGACCACCGCCACCGCTACCACCCGAAGCGCCACCAGTATTTGATGAAGAACCACCACCGCCACCGCCTGATGATGAAGATGAATTAAATGTTGAGGTAGTTCCACTACCACCCTTATTTGCTCCAGTTGTGGCACCAGCACCGCCAGCGCCCACTGTTACTGTGTAATTAGTGCTAGAAGTCAATGATTGAGAAGTAAATGCACGATAGCCACCTGCTCCACCACCACCACCGGCATCAAATCCACCTCCGCCACCACCAGCGACTACAAGATAGTCAGCAGTTAGGTTTTGGCTAGGCGTAAATGTTCCTGAAGCAAGGAAGGTGTGGTAGAAGTAGTCAGCATCAGATGTGATGATTCCACCAGTAGCCTTTGCGCCATAGGCAGACGAGGTAACGCCATACAAGGTGGCTGAGGAGTGTTCTACAAAAGAGCCGCTAGTGGGCGCAAAAGATAAAGAAGTAATAGCGCTCGCAGTTGATTCTAAGCCAGCGACTAATGAAGAATAAGCATCTGTGCCGTTGTTTTCTGTGACACCATCCATAGAAACTGATTTGTTTTGACTCCCAGTGTAATTTGGGAAATACCACTCACCATTAGAAAAAGTCGTTGCTGTCGCGCCGCTATTATTGACAGCATAATTTTCTGTGTTTGAGGTAGAAGCAACGCCAGTTCCATTTCCTCTGAGCCTTTTACCGCTATCTAAAGCAGAGCCATTTATTGAACAAGTGACTCCTACTACCTCAGCATTAGCGCGAGATGACATTACAACTTTCAAGTCAGTATAAGTCTGCGGAATAGAGGTAAATTCAATGCTTGCCGCACCGCCACTTGGAACGGTTACGGTTTGGATCGCTACCATATTTGGATTAGTTGCCATTTATATTTCCCTCCCTATACCGCATACCGAACGATTACAATGCCGGAGCCGCCTGTGCCGCCAACAGTAGATGCGGCATAACCTTTACCGTTACCACCACCGCCACCACCTGTGTTAGCAGTACCAGCAGTTGCATTTCCAGTTGAACCACCATTACCACCGCCACCAGAACCGCCAGTTCCTATGGTTGTCACATCTGTTCCACCTGAAGCGCCGCCACCACCACCATAAGTAGTAGATGTGCCAGAAATTGAGGTAGTAATACCATTACCACCATTACCGGCGGTTACATCTGCGCCGTTTTGTCCAGCCGCGCCAGCACCGCCACCGCCACCCGAAGCAGACCGCGTATTAGAACCGCCTTGTTCATAACCTTTACCGCCAGCATAACCTTGATTGGTTGTTCCTGCGGGATTAGTAGTTGAATTAAATGCACTACCACCACCCGAGCCACCTGTTAATCCGGCGGATAATCCAGCGCCAAATACACCAGCACCGCCACCGCCTGTGGAAGTAATTGTAGAAAAGACTGAATTGTTACCACTTGAACCGCGCTGTGAATCACCGCTACCACCAGCACCACCTGCGCCGACAGTTACTGTGTAAGCCTGTGCAGTAAGTGATAAAGCAGACTCTAATGAACCACCGCCACCCGTTGCGCCAACGGTACAGCGAACACCGCCTGCACCACCACCAGCGCCATAAACTCCTGAACCTCCACCTCCACCTGCAACTACTAAGTAATCAGCAGTCAGCGCTTCTGTCGGAGTGAATGTGCCACTTGAATAGAATGTGTGATACCAATAAGTGCCATCGGTAACAATCGTATCTCCACCATAGGCTTTTGCTTGTGCCGACAACTGGGCATTTACGCCGTAGAGGTTGAAAGTTGAGCCGGAAGCAAAAGTAGTAGGACTATTTGTTGTAGTAAAAGAAATACTTGTAATTGCTGAAGTACTACGCCATAAATTCACAAGAGCCGAGGTACCTAAACTTGCGTGATTTTCTCTGTTTAGAACAGTTTTGTAAGTAGTTGAATTTGAATAATTCATAAAATGCAAAATAGTATTCCACGCTCCAGCAACAGTATTAGCCGAAGCAGCGGAGTCTGTGTATCCCGCAGTTGCATTTGAACTTTGAGTACTGCTTGCTGTAGTACCATTACCACGGACTGTAGTTCTTGAATAATTGCTGCCACTATCGCCATTTATATTGAATATAACATCTGGATTTCCTGTTGTCACAGAAGCATTTATTACCACAACCAAATCAGTATATGTCTGTGGGATGCCACTAAAGGTGACAGAGGATTGTGCGGAGTCAAGAGTAACGCTTGCTATTGGAGTGTAGGTACTCATTATGCGGCTCCTTTCACACCGTACAAGGCGAACTGGGAGTATTGGTTAATAGTTTGACCGCCACCAGAAGCCGTAATGGTTATACCTGTTACCGCAGAAGTGCTTGTCCATAAACCAGAGTTGAGTGCTACAACGCCTGAACCATTGTTATCATATCCGGCTAAACTGCGAACTGTTGTATTTTTATTAGTGTTTGTGTAATCTAAAATATCTATAATCGCAACACCAAAGATATTTGAACCAGCGCCGGCATCAGCCACTCGTTGAAAATCCATAAATGTGTTTGTTGTGCCAGCGCTCGCAGAAGCGGCTGTGCCATTACCGCGAACATAATGCCAGGGATAAGTAGAACTTGTATCGCTATTTAATTGAATTGAAAAAGTGTCACCATTACCGCTATTACTTCTAGAAGTTCTTACTATCCCTCTTACCTGCAAATGCTCATAAGTGCTAGGAATATTTGAGAAAGTAATGCTAGAAGCACCAGCAGCGCCAACGGTGACTACCTGCAATGGGAACATTGCGCCGGTGTCGGCGGCTATTGCTGGTCTAGATGAAGCGAGGATTCCAAGGATAGGCATTATTCAATATCTCCTATCACCGTAAAGGTATTGCTTGCGGTACAGATAATCGAGGCTGCTGAATACTGCGCTCTTAAAACTGGAGCGCTAGCAGTAGCACCAGTAGAAGTAATAGTAACTCCAGCACCTTGAGCAAAGGTAACTTGACCTGCTCCGATTTGCTGGACATTGATGATGTCATTAGCGCTAAACACTGATGGAGGAACTGTGACTGTGATAGCAGCAGCATTGTTTGCTGTGACTATCTTGTCCTTATCACCGATAACCAAGGTGTAAGTTGTACCTGTCTGAGCATTGAACCCAGCAATAATCTCTCCATTAGGACCAGTAGGACCGGTAGGCCCAGTAGATCCAGTAGGACCGGTA
>Ga0208644_1001234_pt1 | contig 21659 bp, 23 predicted proteins | sample VirMetDEL_Nov_18_FD_184517 | JGI IMG/M metagenome (GOLD analysis project Ga0208644, IMG submission 184517) | Aqueous microbial communities from the Delaware River and Bay under freshwater to marine salinity gradient to study organic matter... | ecosystem: Environmental > Aquatic > Marine >...
ATACACGCCTGGCGGCGTTGTATTAGTTTAGGATCATATTGACGGTTAGGTATACTGCGGCTATGATGCCGGTGACTGCGGTTAACATTAAGCCGAACACGGCTACTTCGATGATTGATTTGATTGCTGTTTTCATATTATAATTCTTTAAGCCATTTAGCGATTCCGTTATGGTATGCCTGCATCTCAGGAGATTCAGCACAGGTGTGAGCTGGGTTGATGGTTGATTGCATGATCCAGCGTCTTGAGAATGGTTCCCACACACGTTGTGTAGTCCATCCTTGGGTGTTAACAGGTTTGAATGGTGACATAGTTATTTTGCTTTATAGTTTTCAATGATTATACTTAGTAACAGTCCGATGCGGATACTGCCAAGGACCAGGATTGTAATTGCTAGTAGCATAGTTAGTGTTTCTTAATGATTAGTATTAATATTGTTATCAATGGTATTATCAATTCCATATCGTAGTCTATCTGCTTTAAGGCAAGCCAAAGGCTTACTCGTTGATGAGTAAACCTTTAGCAAAGCTTGGTACATTATTAGTAGCTGTGTATGATTTGTATTTAGCAAAACAGTCCATAGCTTCTAGTTTTTCTTTGTTAGTGTTGTATACTTCATCATGATTGTATTTAAACACTTGACCTTTGGTATTAGTGAATTCAATTGTTACATTTTTACCCACTAATGATTTTCTGATAACGAATCTTTTTGTTTTCATAATTATTAATTTAAGTTATTTATTTATTTGTTACATTTATATTATCTAATTATACTCGTATTAAGTCTGTAAATTTATTTTTTATATTATATTAAAGAAGTTTTTATTGTATGTTTTTATATTTAAATAATAATATGGAAAATCATTTAAGTATATTATTTTATTAAATGGAATTAATTGTATTTGATATGAATGTTTTGGATTTATTATAAATTTATTTTTAGATAATAATTGAAATTGAATATTGTTATTGTTTAAATAATTAATTAATTTTTTAGATTGTGACATGGTATATATATTTTAAATTCATATATATTATCTACACAACAACGTAGAGTGTCTGCACTGCGCAGAACGATGCGTCCAGCCGCGGGTGAGGTGGTCGCCCTGTAGAGACGTGAGGTGTCCGTAGCTAGTCTGCCAAAACCTAAAACATTTCCAGGCTTACAGCCAAAATAGGGCCCGGTGGGGTTTTTTAAGTGACTTTCCTTTTTGTACCGCGCAACGAGATTTGTAGGTATAATACAAAGACTCTATATTTCTCATAACTAAAAAAAACAACACTGATGAAAAACGTGACATTAGGCTATTATATAATATATTTAAGGCTATTGTCATGATTTTAAACGATGCCATATGTGTGTGATTAATAGAGTGTAAACAAGACTATTATGGGACAGAAGTTATCGCCTAAGGCTGCAAAGGCAAAGGCTGAAAGAGATCTGGCATACGCTAAGACAGAGAGAAGGGCAACGATGAAGGCGGAGAACCAGAGAAAAAGAAGGGCCGCAAAGAAGAAAGGGCAGAATATAGACGGTATGGATTACGACCATAACCGTAAGAGGTTCGTTTCTGTGAGAACAAACAGGAGTGCAACTAGAACTACAAACAATACAAAGTAATGGGTAGGATAGAGAATTACGATAACGACAGTGGTATATCTAATCAGGATAGATTATTTGGGACTAGCTACGAAGGCATCGTAGATGGTAAGCCTGTGTACAAGACAAAGAACTACTTGATGGGTGAGGTGATTAGTAAGGTTGTATCACAAGTTGAATCAGCTGGTGATAGATGGGATGTTATATCTTACAAGTTTACGCCACAGATGGTACATGACCTAGGTGATGCTGGAAGTGGGGTTCTTGATTTGGATCCTTCATCAAGTGGTAACAACAAGCATTGGGTTTTAATTCCCGGTGTGGCTAATAAAATATTATGTATTTCTAATATAATTTTTTATCTTAAAAGTGCATCTACAGTACCAGATGCAACGTATTTACTTTCTTTAGCTTCGTATAGTTCTGGATTCACTGCAAATCCAGGCAACATATTATACAATTGGTATATTTATATTAGTGAGATTCATAATATTGAGCAAGATTTTTACATAACTTCTGGATCTCCTATTGGAGATTATTATTATTTAGTTGGAAAACCATTGATGCTTAGGGTTCAAAACTCAGAACTTATGACAGAAGGAGACAACGAAATTGGGATATGGATAGAGTATAAGTACTTAGATTTTAATACAGACTTTTAATGGCTAGATTAGATACATATAAGAGAGACACAGAGATAAACGGTTTAGATTTCTTAGCTGGATCTTCGTATGTGACCACTGGTATTAATGGTCCGATATACGAAACCACTAAGTTCTCTATGCTAGATTTAGCTAGGTTCTTTGGTAGCTATACGAATATAAATGGGTTTACGTATGACATAGCCCAGATGTATCAAGATATACAGAACAACATAAGTTCTTTGGCGTCGGTAAGTGTAAGTATAACAGCTTTGACTGATGCAACACAAGCATTGGCTCAGGTTGATATAGATCTACAAACAGCTTTCTCTAATGGTATTAGTGCTGCCGTGTCTGAGATTAACTTAACACTTACATCGTTATCTAATGCTGACTTAGCCTTAGCAAGTGTTGTAACTAATTTAGAGACATCATTTACTACACAGCTCACACAAGCTGTTTCTACGATTAACACAGAGCTTGTATCACTTACTACCGCGGACTCTGCTTTAGCTACTTCTATAACAGAACTTGAGACAACGTTTAATACGGATCTAACAGCCGCTGTAGCTACAATAAACACCGAACTCACTACATTATCAACAGCGGACTCTGCGCTTGCTACGTCGATAACAGAACTAGAAACTACATTTACAACAGACCTAAGCGAAGCTGTTGCAACTATAAATACAGAACTTACTACGCTATCTACGGCGGACGAAGCATTAGCCACTAGTATAACTACGCTAGAAACCACGTTTACAACTGACTTGGCTACGGCAAACGCGGCCATAACAAACGAGGCTACAACAAGGGCAGCGGCTGATTTAGCAGAGGCTACAGCTAGACAAGCCCTTGAGACGTCTTTAACTACACAGATAGGTGTTGTAAGTGCTGCTGTTACCTCAGAGCAAACAGCTAGGACTACGGCTGATGAAGCTATAGCTGAAGATATAACAACACTTACCGCTGCTATAGCAAACGAAACAACAGCTAGGACAGCGGCAATAACCACAGTTAACCAAGCCATCGTAGATGAAGCATCGGCTAGAACTACATCTGATACCACGCTTAACACAGCTATATCTGTAAAACCTAATATATTTAGGCAACCATCGGCGCCGGCGGTCACAGAACCTGTAGGTAGTGTATGGTACGATACTGACGACAACAACAAGACTTATGTATTAGTTGCTGGTACGCCAAGGGTTTGGACAGCAACTGATGACGCTAGGATCGGAGCCACAATAACTTCACTTGCTACAGCGCAAGAGTCAATAGGTACGTTATCTACAAACTTAAGCTCAGAGGCAACTAAAATAACAAAGCTTCAAGCCCAATATACGTTTGATGCTAGTGGTGATGTAAACGGTTTAGCTAGTGGCGCGATCGTATCTAACGCGGTTAACGATGCTTACTCATCTGCTGTAGCTGACGCTGGAAGTGCTACCGCCACCGCTATAACAAACTTGTCTGCCACTATATCTAAGGTATATAGGCAAGACGCAGAGCCAACTGGTACAATACCGACAAACTCCATATGGTATGATACTAACGATGGAAACAAAAGCTACGTATACAACGGTAGCGCTTGGATATATACTGTGGATGCTACGCTTGCAACTACAGCATCGGTTAGTACTGTTCAGAGCGCAGTTAATGATATAAACGGTAATTTAAATGCTCAGTATGGTTTAAAGGTTTCAGCTGGTGGTGCTATCGCTGGTATGACTTTATCTGCTAGTGCTACAGACGCAGGGGCAACCTCAGCGGTTGTTTTCCAAGCGGATCAATTCAACATAAAGACAGACAGTGGAACTAAAACGCCTTTTAGCGTATCAGGTGACACTGTAACCATGTCTAATGTGGTTGTAGCTGGTACAGTATCTATAGGTGGAACTACGGCATCTACGTTGGTTTCAAACGCATCTATAGGTGCTACAGCGATACAACCTAGCGACAACATATCAGCACTTACAAACGATGCTGGATTTCAAAACTCAACACAGGTTAACGCTGCTGATAAAACAGACGGAACTGTTGCTGGTTGGAGTATAGACTCAAACTATATTTGGTCTGGTACCAAGCAAACAACAAACGGGTACTCAACGTCTGGTATAACAATGTTTAATGGTGGAGCTATAAGAACCCCACAATTTTATATCGATCATACAAATGGTAACGCGTATTTTAAAGGAACTATAACCGTTGGTGAAACAATACTAACAGAGACTAATACTTTAAACGTTAACACAACTAAAACAGATGTTGGTCTAGGAAACGTAGACAACACGTCTGATGCTACTGTTCTTGCAAACGCAGCAACAGCTGCCAATAGCGCAACTAAAACAGCTGGAGCAGTTGGACCTGTAACTATAACCGCTACATCGCTTTATCAAGGAGCTGGTAACTTTGGCAATGCAGACACTGGTTTCTTCTTAAACAACGAAGGTAAGTTTTCGTTAAAAGACAAACTAACTTTTGATGGAACGAGTTTGACTGTTAACGGTAGTGGTACTTTCACTGGTTCTCTTTCTGGTGCTAGTATAACTGGAGCAACTGGAACTTTTTCAGGAGCTTTTTCAGCCGGTAACATAACTATAAATGCATATGCTACACCTTCAATCGATCTAGAGTATGATGGATCTGGCGGAAGTAGATATATAAACTTCAGAGATGCCTCTAACAACATAGCTGCTCAGTTAGCTTACAACAATACTGGTAGTTATTTTTCTATAGCTGGTTCAACAAAAGATATTCAAATATCACCAGGTACTGGAAAGGAAGTTAAGATATTCAACAATGTAAGGTTAGCAAACGCAGGAACGCCAAATATACTATTAACAGATCTTACGACGTATCATTCATATACTGGTTCAGTATCAAACACGCTACAAAAGCACTACCAAAAATTACCAGGAGGCGTGATAATGCAGTGGGGTTACCAAAGCGGTTCTTCATCGCCTGTATCTGTAACGTTTCCACTTACTTTCCCTAGCGCGTGTAGATCAGTATCTGTAACTACGGATAGAACAACTGCTAGTGGTAGTGGTACAAACTACGCTTATAGTTTGTCTACAACTGGATTTACAGCCGTTGTAGATTCAGCATATGACTTTTGGTGGATAGCTTTTGGCGATTAAATAACAAAATATGATATATTACGCTACATACAACGAACAAGGAGATTACACTGGATTCTATACAGAAGAGATACATGGTGACAATATACCAACACCTAATATACAACTAACTGAGGATCAATGGCTTGAGGCTAACAACTCTAGATGCAAAGTTATAAATGGCGAGCATACGCAAAATCCTATCACAGAAGAAGAGTTAATTGAAGTAAAGTATATTAGATTTAGGGCTGAAAGAGATTTTCTTTTAAAGGAAAGTGACTGGACACAGTTTAATGATTCACCACTTTCTGCAGAGAAAAAAGCAGAGTGGGCCGTGTATAGACAAACATTAAGGGATTTACCAAATACAGTGGACATAAATAACATAGTATACCCAATTAAGCCAATTTAATTTCACAAGATATTGTGTAATATATACATAGGTTAACCACTAATAATACCAAAACCAATGACTTATTTTTACAGAACCGTTACGACGTCTCAAGGAGATGGTCGTATCCCAGAAGAAACCAGGAAGCTATGGGAAGCTATCATCGAAAAAAAGAACTGGAGAATTGTTCAATTACCAAACCAATACTACCAAGCCGAGTACCACGATGGCGAAGTCTGGAAGGATGTAACAAGACGCGAAACAATTGAAAGTTGTGAAGCAGCAATTGATGCATCAATAGATTTCTACAAGCGTAGACTTGAACTGGCTAAAGGACCAGTTGTAGTAAAAACCTTTGAATAAACCATAGCCACTTAATAAATTTAATATAATGGAATACAATAACCCAAGTGAGTTGATTAAAGATCTAGCCTTTGGAAACGAAGCTAGTGAAAAGATAATTTCCGGAGTTGACAAACTAGCAAGAGCAGTTAAGTCAACATTAGGGGCTTCTGGTAAGTGTGTTATATACGAGGACAGCATGGGCAAACCCGTAATAACAAAAGATGGTGTTACAGTCGCAGAATCGGTTGTGCTTTTCGACCCAGTTGAAAACATCGGAGCGACACTTATTAAAGAAGCCGCCAAAAACACAGTGAAAGAGGCAGGTGACGGTACTACAACAGCTACCGTCCTTGCCCAAGCACTGTTAAGAGAGATACGAGATAGAAATCCTAAGTCTATAAGAGAAGTTAAGATAGGTATTGAAAAAGGTCTGGAGAAAATTAACAAATATCTTGATGATACAAAAATCGAAGTTAAAGATAACATGCTTCGTAGCGTCGCAAGTATTTCTTGTAATAACGATGTATTTCTCGGTAGTATTGTATCCGAGGCTTTTGAAAAGGTTGGGAAGAACGGAGTAGTTCTAATGGAAGAGTCGGAGGATGAAAAAACTTACGTAGACGTTATTGACGGCGCGCAGTTTTCGTCAGGACTTAAATCACAGCACTTAGCTACTAACGACGAAAAGACTAAGGCCATATTAGAAAGACCTTATGTTCTAGTAGTTGCTTCACCAATCACAAACCTAAGAAAAATCATAAGCATCATGGAGCTAGTCATTAAAAATGACAGAAGCTTGTTGATAGTTGGTAATGTTGAACAACAACCATCTGCAGCACTTATGATGAACAAAGTAAAAGGTAACGCTAAAGTTAACTTTGTAGATCCACCTGGTTTTGGGCAAACTAAAATCGAAGCTATGGAGGATATTGCAGTTTTAACTGGAGCTACACTTATAAATGAAGAACTAGGTGATGATATGGATTTAATCACGCCAGATGTTCTAGGTGAGGCTAAAAAAGCTGTAACTGATAACTCTACTACAATCATAACTATAGATGGTATGCCTGAAGCTGTTCAGGAACGCATTAAGATCATCAAGGATAAGATTAAAACAGAAACTAATCCTTTCCTTAAGAAAAAACACGAGGAACGCCTAGCGACGCTCTCTGGAGCCGTAGCGATAGTTAAGGTTGGTGCTGAGTCTAAAGTAGAGTTAAAAGAAAAGAAAGACAGAGTAGAAGATGCTATTTTCGCAGTTAAAGCTGCTTTGAAAGAAGGCATTGTAGCTGGTGGTGGCGTTGCGCTTGTTGACGCTAGTAAAAAACTAGATATTATGAATATTGGTGAATCAATACTAGCTAATGCAATAACCGCTCCATACAGGACAATACTTGAAAACGCCGGTATAGATTTGTTCTACACTGGTAAACAAAACTACGGCGTTAATGTTGTAACAGGTGAATCAGTGAATATGATTGATGCTGGTGTAATAGATCCAGTGCTTGTGACTAAAACAGCGTTAAAGAACGCTATAAGTGTTGTAAATACTATAGTTTCTGCTGATTGTGTAATTTCTAATATGCGTCAATCATGAAAGCGGTAAACTACTACATAATCGTAGACAAAATAAAACAAGAGCCATTAAAGCAGAACGGGCTTATAATGACTGAGAGTATCGAAACAGATGTTAGATACCTGAAAGGTAAAGTTATTAGCTGCGGAGAAATGACACAAGGCTTATCAGAAGGAGATATTATATATTACGACAAACACGCTGGACATGGTATAAGTTTCGATGATAAACTGTACTATGTTATAAAACAAGGCGATGTAGTTATTGTTGAATAATGAGGATAGATCCAGAAGATTTAAGAGAAATGCAATTGTTTAAGTATTACAGGCTCGTTAGAAAATGGGCCTGTAAAACTAACAAGCTTAATGATGCAGACTTAGAATTATTAATCTATTTAGATTGCATTGGTCGATTTACGCGTAATGATTTCATTAATGGGGTTTATACATATAAATGGGATAAACACCGCTGGGAAAGACTAAGGAATGAAGGTTGGATAGATGTGTGGAGGAATAGAAACGGTACCACAATAAAGTACAGTATATTCCAAACGTCATTTAAAGCTAAGTTGTTAATTAACAGGATATATAAGATATTGCTAGGCAAAGAAGATATACCTCATAAAGACAACAATGTATTTTATAAAGGAACAAGATACTCAGACAAGGTATATGGAAAAGCCCTTGATGATATGTTAAAAGATAAAACTAGATAACTATGTACGGTAAAGCAAAAGCTCCAGCTAAAAAAGGTAAGAAATGTCCTAAATGCGGTAAAATACCTTGTAAGTGTAAAAAGTAATGGCTAACAAGAACGCACCTTCAAGAAAAAAATCACTAGGTTATTACGCCGAGGTGAATAAAAAAGGTGGAACTGGCGCTAAAGCCGGTGGAGGCATGACTAAAAAAGGTGTTGAAAAATACAAAAGGGATAATCCAGGAAGTAAACTAAGCACCGCTGTTACTACACCACCTTCTAAGTTAGATCCTGATAGCAAAGCTGCTAAAAGGCGTAAATCATTTTGTGCAAGATCTAGTAGCTGGACCTCTGAAAGAGGCAAGGCGGCTAGAAGAAAATGGAACTGTTAATATGAAAAAAGCAATTAAATCTTGCTGGAAAGGCTACGAAGCCATAGGCATGAAAAAGAAAAACGGTAAAAAGGTTCCAAACTGTGTACCTGTAAAAAAGAAAAAATGAAAAAAATAATCCTACTTTTATTTACTTCAATGTTCTTGTTTAGTTGTGCTGTGAAAAAAGTCAGTACAACTAAAACTGTTTTAGAACAAACCACAGATACCGTGATGATTGAAAAGATCCGTGAGGTAATAAAACCTGTCAAAGAAACTATATATGTTGAAAATCCATGTGATAGTTTAGGTAACCTCAAAGACTTTGAAAGAACAATAACATCACAACACGGTACTATTGTAATTAAGAACGAAGGAGGTAAAATAAAAGCGGATATTAACCTAGATAGCATAGTTGCTGGTATTGAAAGAGAATACAAAAGCAAAATGCAAAGTAAATCAGAAGTGACAGAGAAAATAGTTGTAAAAGAGAAAAAACCTTTATGGGTTTATTTGTTAATTGTTTATTCTGTGGTCATAACTGCTTTATATATAAAAAGATTGTTTAGATTGTAATGGCTAGAATAGAAAAGTATAATATAGATACTAAGGTAACAGACGGTGACAAGTTCATAGGTACTGATGCTGCTGGTAATGTTACTAGAAACTATAGAGCTTCTAATATAGCTGACTACCTAAATAACTATGGCAAGATAGGTATTGGTGGTCAAGTTTCGTATAAGTTTACTACGAATATAGCCCCAAGAACTTGGGGTACACTTACTTTTCAATCTGGTAGTGGTGACAATACAGCTTTTTCTTCAATAACATCTATATACGCTAGTAAATATAATAATTCAAACATAGTAATAAGTGATTTAATATCTTACTACGTAGAAAAATCTATATTTATTTTTCAATTTGATAATCCAAACAATTTCGCTGAATATCTATTAAATAGCGCAAGTGTAGTAGAAACTGATTTCTTTGACTTATCGTTGACGTTTATTTCTGGCAATGGTAATATACAGAACGACAAGTACTATGGTCTACTGATAGCAGCTAATACAAATACTGACAAAACGTATAGACACGTACAAAGCGTATCAAGTGACACTTGGACAATAAACCACGATTTAAATAAATACCCATCTGTAACAGTGCAGGATTCTGCTGGATCTGTTGTTATAGGTGAATTAACATATAACAGCAAAAATACTATAACACTAACATTCAGTGGAGCATTCTCTGGAGAAGCACACTTAAACTAACTAAACTATGGCACAAAAGTTTTTAACTAGCATTGACTTAACTAAAAATGAACTACAGAACGCTGTAATTCAGAATTTAGCTACAGCACCATCTTCTCCAGTCAAAGGTCAAATATATTTTAACACTGGAGACAATAAATTATACGTTTACGACGGAACAGCTTGGGAACCTATAGAAGGTGATATACAATCCGTTACCGCTGGTGATGGTTTGTCTGGCGGAGGTGACTCTGGAGCAGTTACACTAAATGTAAATGTTGATGATTCTACAATCGAGATCAACTCTGATTCATTAAGAGTTAAAGCTGGTGGTATTGGATCTAATGAATTAGCCGCTACTACTGTAACAGCTGGATCTTATGGATCTGCTACAGCAATAGCTACATTCACTGTAGATGCTGATGGTCGTTTGACCGCTGCCGGTGAAGCTTCTATATCAACTGATTTAGATATAGCTGGCGATACTGGAACTGATACTATTTCTTTAGCTTCTGAAACCCTTACTTTTACAGGAGGTGATGGTGTAACTACTTCTGTTGCTTCTTCAGCTGTAACAATTGATGTTGACAATACTGTTGTTAGAACATCTGGTGCTCAAACAATAGGTGGTGACAAAACATTTAGTGATAATGTTGTCATAAGCGGCAACTTAACAGTTAGTGGTTCAACCACAACCGTTAACACGGAAACAATCCTTCTTGCTGATAATATTATAACATTAAACAGCAACGCAACTGGATCGGCTACAGAAAATGCTGGTATAGAAGTTGAAAGAGGTGATGATGCTAATGCTGAATTACGTTGGAATGAAACAACTGACAAATGGCAGATTGAAGTAGATCCAGCTAATGACACATATCAAAACATTGCTACTGAAGATTATGTAGCTACACAAATAAGTGATAATTCTTATGCGGCATCTATAGGTAATGGTTCATCTACAGCTATAGCAGTAACCCACGGTTTAGGTACTAGAGACGTTATTGTTCAGTTGTTTGACAATGCCACTTATGATACCGTTTACGCTGACGTTGTAAGAACAGACGTAAATAATGTTACAGTTACATTTGCTGTAGCACCTTCATCTAATGCTTATAGAGTATTGGTGCAAAAAATATCTTAATAATATTACAATAAAATAAATGGCAAATCGTTTTCTTAATAATATAAAGATAAACGACGCATATACTTTCCCTGCGTCAGACGGAACAAATGGGCAGTTTATAGCCACAGATGGTGCTGGCAATCTTTCTTTTCAATCGGCTGGCGAAGCTGGCGCAACAGTAATATATAAAGATTTATTTACAGGAAATGCTTCAACAGTTGTTTTTACCTTAGCTAATTCAGTAGATAACGAAGTAAAGACACAAGTATATTTTGATGGTGTATACCAAAGCAAAGAAAACTATACTGTTTCTGGAAACGCAATAACTTTTTCTACAGCTCCACCTTCTGGCGCGGCTATAGAAGTAATTACATTTGCAACTGTAGCAGCAGCGGACTATAACCAAAAGTTGAACTTTTACGGTAAAGCTGTTGGCGCAATAGCCAAAGGAGACGCCGTTATGTTTGCCGGCGCACAAGGGGATCACTTCTTGATTACTAAAGCAACTCAAGCCGCGTTAGATGCTAACCACGAATATTTCTTAGGTTTAGCTGCTCATGACTTTGTAAACAACCAATATGGTTATGTTACTCAGTTTGGTAGGCTTGAAGCCATGGACACAAGCAACTATATTGCCGGTGACATATTATGGTTTGATTCCGCCGGTGCAGTTGCTGGAGCTTTAACAACCGCGCCGCCATCTGCGCCAAATACTAAAATACAAATAGCAGCTGTTGTAAGAGTTCATCAAAACGAGGGTGTGATATTTGTACGCCCAACTGTTTACCACGAAATTAGCGAGCTGCATGATGTATCTATTACTAGCGCAGCTGATAAAGACTTATTATCTTGGAATGCTACTTTAGGTGTTTGGGAAAACACTAAAACATTAGGGAACATCACTACTGGCAATATTACCACATCAGGTACTGTTGACGGTGTTGATGTTTCTTTGTTTAAATCAGATTATGACACGCATAATCACGATAGCATATATTATACCGAAACTGAGATTGATACCTTATTAACTAATAAAAGTAATTGGGACACGGCTTATAGTTGGGGTGATCATTCTTTGGTTGGTTATTTAACTTCGTTTACAGAAACAGACCCAATCTATACAGCTTCATCTTGGTACACAACAACTAATAATTCTGGAAACTGGAACACAGCCTTTGGTTGGGGCAATCACGCTTTAGCGGGATACTTAACTTCATATACTGAAACAGATCCTATTTACACTGCATCGTCTTGGTATACCACGCCAAATAACTCAGTCAACTGGGATACTGCATATTCTTGGGGTAACCATGCCGGATTATATTCTTTACTAGGGCATACACACGATTATCTACCAATTGGAGGTAAGGCTGCTGATTCTGAATTGTTAGACGGAATTGATTCGTCAAGAGTTATATATGGAAGTAACTCAACTGGAACAAGTTATATCTCCGGAACAACATTAGACACGGCTTTAAAGAGTGGTTTCTACACAACTAACGGTGGTGTGCCAAACGCAACTGCTGTAAACTTTGTTTTACATACGGCTTATTACGGAGAAGGCAATTTAGCTGGATTTGATTTAGCTTGCAACGATTCTACATCAAGTAGTTTTTATTTAAGACCAGCTACCGGAGGAGGTAAAGGGGCCTGGCAAACAATTATCACTTCATCAAACATAGGTTCCCAGTCTGTTAACTATGCTAACAGCGCTGGAACAGCTACTGATTCAAGTAAATTGCCGTTAACAGGAGGAACATTAACAGGTACGCTAACCGTTAATACGAATGCAAATCAAGTAGCATACTTCCAGTCGCCAAATGCTAATACTTGGGTAGATATAATATCTACTACTAGGACTTGGTCGATGGGCTCAACGTCTGGTTCAACTTGGGCTATATATGACAGGGGTAGTAATACTACTCGCATTGAGGTTGACACAAGTAGTAATTTGTACTCTTACGGCTCAATGCGGTCGCCTATATTCTACGACAGTAATGACACCGGGTATTACGTGGATCCAAATTCAACAAGCAGATTAAATTCATTAAATCTTGGGCAGTTAGCTTTTGTTGATGGAGCCGGCGAATGGTCAAATATAATAAGGTCTGCTGCATACCCAAGTGAAGGATACTCAACTGGCTCTAATTATTGGCTAGAATACAGAGCTAAAGGAGGGCATCATTTTGTTTTAAATACTGACGGAGGTGTTGGAAGTGGAGCCAATAATATGGACGACTTTACCATATGGCAAGGGAGCATAGATGGTAATAGACTTTTAGAGGTTACAAACACAGGTGTTGTAACAGCAACGGAATCTCATAGAGCCCCTATCTTTTATGACTCAAACAATACTAATTATTATGTTGATCCAAATAGCAATAGCGCGTTTGTTGAAGGAACATTTGGGCAAGGAAGCGGGTATTCAGATCAAGGAATAAGAATATCATATGGGAATTATGCCGGCGGTTATGGTCGTATAAGATTTTATCAAAACGGTTCGAATCATTCTACAATACATTCATTTTCTGATGGTTGGCAAGGTGGCTCGCTAGCTGGACACTCTACCGGGGCCATAAATTTAGAAGGTAACTATGGTGTTACTATTGGTCCGTGGAATAATGTTGACATGTGGATTGACAGGTCTGGAAATTCACAATCAAGAAATTCGTCTAGAGCACCTGTATTCTATGATAGCAATGACACCGGGTACTTTTTAGACCCTACCGCTGCGTCTAATTCTAAATCTTTGCTGGTTTCTGGTTTTGTAGGATGGCCAAATCATCAATGGACTTGGTCAAGAGGCGCTCACCAGGATGCAACTAACTCAATAAAGATTTGGGATCAATATAGTGATTATGGCGGTAGTGGAAACCCAACATCGTATGGAACAATACTACACATAACTGGTAGATCTGGTCACGAGGACGATCAACTGTATTTTTCGTATGATGGGCAGATACTTCATAGAAATGCATTTTACGGAAGCGATAGTTGGAGTAGTTGGAATTCAGTAGCTACAGCAAGACATGGTTTTACAAACAATGTAGAGCTTCGAGCACCTATCTTTTACGATAGCAATGATTCCAGTTATTACTTAGATCCTAACAACACGTCTGTGTTAAATACGGTTTCACTCGGCGCTCAAACATGGAGGGGCCAAATATCTTGGAACGCAGGTGTTAATATAATAGTAGACGGGGAGTGCTCCTTTGATATGTATGGTGGCCAATGGGGCGTTTGGAATAGCGAAACTTCGGAGTTTTCAATAGTAGCTCCGCATGGAGGGCAAGTACAGATAGGAAAAGCGGGTAGTAGAGGATTGTATGTTTTTGGAGCAATAACAGCCTCTGGAGACGTAACAGCTTACTCTGATATTTCTGTAAAAGAAAACATTAGACTTATAGAATCGTCTCTGGATAAAGTCAAACTATTGAATGGAGTGACATATAATAGAAACGATATAGATGACAAGTCTGATAAAGTAGGTTTTATAGCGCAAGAAATAATAAACGTGTTACCTGAGGTTGTTACTGAAAACGAAGATGGTAAATTATCAGTAGCTTACGGCAACATAACCGCTGTGTTGGTTGAAGCAATCAAAGAATTATCAAAAAAAGTTGAAGAATTAGAAAATAAACTAAATGGCAATAACTAAGGCAAAGCTAATAGCTGACGGTGTAATAACCGTAGGTAATCTTCACGAATCACACGGAATAACAACTACACATATAGGTGAAGGAGATAAATTATTCTACACTGACACAAGAGTTAGTAATTATTTATCCGCAAACAACTATATTACAACAAGTGATGTTCCTAATTTAGAAACAGTAACTAGCCTTAGTATTAGTGCTAACATACTTAGCTACACAAACGAGGCTGGTGTAACTACTGACGTTGATTTATCTACTTACTTAGACGACACAAACCTAGCTAGGTTAGTTTCTGGAACATTGAATCCAGGTACTGGTATCGCAACGTTTACCAGAGACGATTCTAGCACGTTTACAATCGATTTCTCAGCGTTTCTAGCTGATGCTAATGATTATGTATCCTCAGGAAGTTTTAACACGTCTACAGGCGTCCTAACACTTACAAGATTAGGCGGTGGAACTGTGACTGTTGACTTAGATGGTAAGTATGCTGAGGCTTCACACACACACCTATGGTCACACATAACAGATAGACCTACTGCTTTATCTGCGTTTACTAATGATCTAGGTAACTACGGAGGGTTCTTAACCTCGTTTACTGAAACAGACCCTGTTTATACCGCGTCGTCTTGGTATACTACAATTAACAATTCTAGTAATTGGAATACGGCTTATGGCTGGGGTAACCACGCGACAGTTGGCTATTTAACCTCATTTACAGAAACTGATCCAACTGTACCATCACACGTTAAGTCAATCACTTCTACTAACATAAGCAACTGGAACACCGCTTATGGGTGGGGTAACCATGCCAACGCTGGTTATCAAGCCGCAGCAACAGCTATAACTACTTCAAACATAGGATCACAAATAGTTAATCAGGCTGATAGATTACGTGCTTACAGTGCTGGAGCAACACCTCAAAGTGCTAACTCATTTGGTTTAGGTGTTTTATCTAATTATTACGGAGGTGGTCAAATTACTGATATTCCAGAGGGCGCGTATGGCTCGCTATATAACTTTGGCGGTTACGACGCAAGTAGCTTGTCAATGCAAATGTTCTTAGGTGTAAACCATAATTCTACCTCGTCCACTAGAAGCTTATTCTTCAGAATGGGTAATAATTTAGGTTTTCAAAACGATTGGAAACAAGTTATAGATTCTAGCAACATAGGAAGTCAGTCTGTTAATTATGCTGCAAGTGCTGGAACAGCAACTGACTCAAGTAAGCTGCCATTAACAGGTGGTACACTTTCTGGAACCCTAATATTAGGAAGCACTGCATCTGCTGGGTCTTCCGCAATATTAAACACCAATGGATTTATTAGAGTAGCGGAGCATGTTATAATACATAATCCATCTAATCTTGCTATGGCTCAGGGTATTAGTTGGGATTCATCTACTAACGGACTTTACACTTATAATGAAAGTTCTACTGGTACACTAAGAGCCACTGGCTCAATGCGAGCTCCTATATTCTACGATAGCGATGATACTGGGTACTATGTTGATCCAAATAGCGAATCAAAACTGCGCAAGTTATGGATAAACAATGGTGGAGCTAATGGCGTTTCATGGTCCTCAGGATTAAACATGGGCGACGCTTCTAACTACTGGAACTTAATACAAGATGCAGGAACTGCTAGGCAAAGAAATTTTGGTACTGGTGGATATGATTGGTATAATAATTCTGCTTCAACGCAAATAATGTTATTAAGCAATGGTGGAGATTTGACTACTTCTTCGTCAATGCGCGCTCCAATCTTCTACGACACTAACAACACTGCTCATTATATAGATCCATCAGGTGGCTCTAATATTAGAAATCTATATGTTGGCGACCCAGGTGACTCTTGGTCAGATCCAGGCGGTTGGGGCACTCAAGTAAGGTTTAGCAACGGTCCACACGTTAGATTTGTGTTACATGCTAGAACACCTGAAATTCAAGCTGGTATGTATGTACATACTCCAAGCTCGGTATTCATTGGAAGTTATACAGCACACCCAGTGAACATGATGGTTGGTGGAAATAGTAGGCTTCTTATAGAAGACAGTAGAGTGTATTCTCATGTTTATTCTGAGGCAGCTGGTTCTTCAAGAGCCCCAATATTCTACGATAGTAACGACACCGGATATTACTTGAATCCAGCTGGTAACAGTGTATTAACTACTGCAACATTTAATGTAAATGCATCTTCTACTTTATCAATTATTGCAGGTGGAACAAATGCTACTGTAATAAGAGCTGCAGCTGGAGATGAATTATATATTGGTGGTAATGATAGCTGGCAGATGAGATTTAATGGAGGCAATGTTTTAATGGATAACGGCGGTTATCTTCAAAACAATACTTCAATTAGAGCCCCAATCTTCTACGACGCTAACAACACAGGGTATTATGTTGATCCAAATAATACTAGTAATTTATCTACATTAAACATAGAGGCTAGTAACTCAATAGTAATGTACAAGTCTCAGACTGTAAATATGTCTGGAGCGGAATACAGCACATCTAACTACTATCCTGTAATTATAAGTGTTCCTGTTGATGGGGTTTTAATAGAAATACAAAATAACTTGAACTCCAATATACCTTCATGGTCAGGTCATGGCGGTGGATTTACACTAAATCTTAGATGGTGGGTAAATGGAAGCGGATGGGGAACAACAGATATAAAAAGAAAAGTTTACCAATGGCATGAGAGATTTGCAAATTTAAGAATATGTGGTGGTATAACACAAATGTATACATCCAGCCAAGAGGTTGTTTACTTGCGAGGCGGTGGTGTCTATTATTTTAGGTTCAGTAAAAACTTAAATGCAACGCCTTATTCTTCCAACTACACCAATTCATATAATAACGAGGTTGCTAACGTTACTTCTTCACCTATAAATAGTGTATGGGAGGCTGCGGCTGGTAATGAAGCTTACTACGCTGAAGATATATATACTTCAAATATCCAGTCTTATGTATATTATGATCGAAATAGCACATCTTACTACCTAGACGCATCTTCAACTGGTGATTCATTAAGAGTAGCAGGAGATGTTGTGGCATATTACTCTGATGAAAGATTAAAAAACATTGAATGCAACATTCCTGACGCTATAGAAAAGGTAAAATCTTTAAATGGTTTTTATTACACAGCTAATGAGACAGCGCAAAAACTAGGATATAAGGAAGGAAGACAAGTTGGTTTATCCGCGCAAGAGGTTGAGGCTATTATGCCGGAGGTTGTAAAAGAAGCTGCTATTGGTAAGGGATATAAAACACTAGACTATTCCAAAATAATACCTCTTTTAGTAGAAGCTATAAAAGAACAGCAAAAACAAATTGACGAACTAAAAGCAATTATAAATGGCACTACCTAGTACAGGATCAATATCTATAAGTCAAATAAAGACTGAGCTTGGAAGTTCAAGTAATTCACTTAGAACTTTATCATCTCAAGCTGACCAGCCAAAGTCTTCTCCTGACGGTATGTCGGAGTTTAGGGGTTACGTTCAAACACAATACAAAACCGCAACAAATCCAAGTAGCTATATAAGTAGAACATACGTTAATGGTACTAGGAATATGAGTGTAACATATCAGTATTTAGCCTTTGGCGGCATGCCGCAAGGGCCTGTTGTTACAATGGTTAATGAAGACACAGTGAATGCTGACTTTTACAAAGACTTTTCGCAAATGACTGGTCTTGGCTGGGATGGTAGATATGTAGTTTATGACTCAACAAATAGAAGATATAATAAAATATCTATTATAGCATATTATGAAAACCCATATCTCGAAACCTTAACAGTTAACGTGAACACGTCTTCACCTTATGGTGGTAACCCATATTACGTTGGGTGGAACGCGGGTGGGGGAAATGCCGCGTCGCAAACATATACAAGCACAGGATTTACATTAGTGCTCACAACTAATAACTATTACCCATACATTGCACTTGACATTGTGTTTGAAATATCTTAAACTATAAAACTATGGAATACTTTTTTGAACTATTTGGATTAGAAAAACTACAATCAGAAAACGGCCTAGACGGTGTGTTAATATCTGTACATTGGGCATATTATTTAAGAACAGAGACTCCAGCTATTAGAATAGTTAGAGGCATAACATATTTAGATGCGCCGGACGCTGAGACTTTCACTCCTTTTAATGAGTTAACTAAAGAACAAATAATAGGTTGGCTAGAAACTAAACTTGATATTGTAGCATTACAGGAAAGATTAGTATATTTGTCTACTTTTGAAAATCAACCGGATATGTTACCGGCTGTCTTTAACCAATAAAAAAAATAATTTAAAACAAAAACTATGGAAATTACTTACGCATGGAAAATCACGGCTTTGAAAAAAGCACCATCACTGAACGGATTGTCAGATGTGATAACTCACATTAGATTTGACTATACTGGTACAGACGCTGTATCTGGAGAGTCTCACACTTTCCACGGAGCTTGCCCAGTTGGCGCGCCTAATGCTGAAAACTTTACGCCTTTAGCATCTATTACAGAAGAAAATGTAATTGAGTGGGCTAAAGCAAATCACCCAACAGGACACATGAATGAAGTTATTGAGAGAGAAATCAGCAAGAAGATTACTCCTACTAACGAGGAAGTTACTGAGTTAGAGTGGTTGCAGCCTGCTGCTGTTCCAGCCACGGAACCAGCTGTTGACCCAGGTGCTTAATTAACTGAACAAGTGTGTAATACTTATAAGGTATAATCATATTAAATACAATAAATTATGAAAATCGAAGGAAAAATTACAGAAAAGCAACTTGAGAAACTTCGTGGTTATGTAACTGCTATTAATCAAGGCCAAGCACAACTTGGAGGAATTGAAGTTCAAAAGCACCAATTGCTACATCAAATAGCACAAGTGCAATCAGAACTACAAGGATTTCAAAAAGATCTAGAGGATGAGTATGGAAAAATTTCCATTAACATCCAAGATGGTTCTTACGAAGAAGTTGCTGAAAATGAAGCTGATACGCAAAATTAGTATCGGTAGAGATTATAAAACTGATAGTATGCATTACGCCGTAGGTCAAGAGGTCTACGGCGGGCATACAATCTGTGATATTATTGAAGAACAAGATAAATACTCTATTTACATACAGAAAGGAAACGAAGTATTACCTTGGAAAGAATTCAATAAGAACATGGCAATCAGTGTAGAATTTAATCTTGAGTACTAAAATGAAATCACTTTTCGACTTTATTGTTACACCAATAGGTGACAGATACAGTAATAAGAAAAAGATAGGAGACAAGGAGTTAATCCTTAACACTGAAATATCAGGACACGAATTTGTAAACAGACAGGCTACGGTAATAAGTACACCTATTCTTTACGATGGTCCAATAAAGCCTGGTGATGAAATAATCATACACCATAACGTTTTTAGAAGGTTCTACGACGTTAGAGGCAATGAAAAAAATAGCAAATCATATTTTAAAGAAGATCAATACTTTTGTCAAGTAGACCAAGTATTTCTTTATAAACAAAACGAAGAGTGGGTAACACCAGATGATTTTTGTTTTGTAAAACCAATATCCAAGAGAGATAAATTCTCAACCGATAAAGAAGAACCACTGAAAGGTATAGTCAAGTATACAAACGTGTGTATAGCAAACATGGGAATACTACAAGGAGATCTAATAGGTTTCACCCCTGAGAGCGAATACGAGTTTATAATAGATGACCAAAGACTATACAGAATACCAATTAACTCTATTTCTATTATATATGGACATCAAGGAAACCAAGCGGAATATAATACGAGCTGGGCGACGGGCAGTTGACGAACTCATAAAAGTAGCTGAAGAGCAAATACTAACAGGAGGCGAAGACGATGTAAGTGCTGATAGACTCAAGAACGCTGCTGCTACTAAAAAGCTAGCTATATTTGATGCTTTTGAAATATTAAACAGGATAGAGCAGGAAGAAAACTTATTGGAAAATAAGCCAGCAGAAGAAAAGCCAGAGGCTTTTAAAGGTTTTGCAGAAAGGAGGTCTAAATGACAGTCTACGAGCAAACACTTGTAAAAGTTATAGAACCTATAAAACTTAATACATTACATCGTTTAAATAAGTCAAAGTCGTGGAAGTACGGTTACGATAAAGAAAATGATGTAGTTGTTATAAGTAAAACTGGTCAAATAGGTGAAGTATATGAAATACAAAACCTAAAAATAGCTTTACCGTTACAACCAAAGGAAATAGCCAATACAAATAATAAATGGCAAGCTAAGGATTATCCTAAAGAGCTTAAGAACATTAAAACTATATTTGACTGGCAAGAGTATCCTGAGGATTTTAAAAACAAATGGGAGCCATATATAGACCAGGAGTTCACTAGACGTGAAGAAGGTTACTGGTTTGTGAATAACGATAAACCTACTTATATCACCGGTACACACTATATGTACCTACAGTGGTCTAAGATTGACGTTGGTCAACCTGACTTTCGTGAAGCAAACAGATTATTTTTTATATTCTGGGAAGCTTGCAAAGCAGATGATAGATGTTACGGTATGTGCTATTTAAAGAACAGACGTTCTGGTTTTTCTTTTATGGCATCTGGAGAAACGGTGAATTTAGCAACAATAACATCGGACGGTAGATTTGGTATATTATCAAAGTCTGGATCTGATGCTAAAAAGATGTTCACCGACAAGGTAGTTCCAATATCACTTAACTATCCATTCTTCTTCAAACCAATACAAGACGGTATGGACCGTCCTAAAACAGAATTAGCTTATAGGGTTCCAGCTTCTAAACTTACTAGAAAGTCAATAACATCTAAAGATCAACGAACTCAACTAGAGGGACTTGATACTACTATTGACTGGAAAAATACAGGGGACAACA
>Ga0208644_1001235_pt1 | contig 21659 bp, 43 predicted proteins | sample VirMetDEL_Nov_18_FD_184517 | JGI IMG/M metagenome (GOLD analysis project Ga0208644, IMG submission 184517) | Aqueous microbial communities from the Delaware River and Bay under freshwater to marine salinity gradient to study organic matter... | ecosystem: Environmental > Aquatic > Marine >...
TCCATTCCATTTTTTACGTCTGTCTGATTTCCTGTATTATCTCCACAGAAAATCATTTGAGAGTTTTCACCAATACGGGTAGTTAATGCCTGTACCTCTGGTACAAATAAAGACTGACTTTCATCGCAAATAATAATTGAATTAGACCAACTTCTACCCCTGATAGTCTCAAGTGAACAGATTTCAATTGTTTTATTTTTTAGGTGAATCTCTGTTGTTGCTTTACCAAGGAAATCCTCAAAGTAGTCTATCATTTGTTGATAGAACGGTAAAAGTTTCTGGTCAGCGTCGCCCGGAAGCATCCCAATTGTCCTACCAGCCAGTGGCTGATATGCACGTATGAGAATTACCTTCCTAATGTCCCCGTAGTGTAGTTTCTTAGCTGCGTGGTAACAACTAATCATGGTTTTTCCAACTCCAGCACTGCCTTGTGCTACAACAATAGTATTATATTTCAATGATTCTTGAAGCTCTTTCTGCTTTTCATTAATTGGGTTTAATACAGGAAACTGGTTTCTTTGGAACTTTTCTTTTTGTACACGATCTACCTGAGTCTTTTCCCTACGTTTCATACAAACCCCTTATATAATATAAACTACCAACTGCTCTATTCTGGCTTCACTACATATACATGCAACTTGTCTTTGGGTGCTTTTACGATTTCTGTTCTTGTGTCTAAATACTCGTCAATAAAAACACTACCATCGGCTGTTTTTTGATAACAATGTAGCTCTTCTTTTTCTGTGTCTATAAGAAAGCAATTGTCTATTTTCTCACCTGCTAGTTCTACTTGTAATAGAAAAACAGGTAGCATCTCCCCTGCTCTAATTATCATAGTTACTTCTTACTAGGCTTACGACCTCTTGTAGGAGCTGGTAGGGTTTCAACAACTTCTTCTACACCTGTATCGACATCTTCTGGTTGACTAACTTCAATCTTTTCTTCTTTCTCTTGACTTTCAGGTACTAGGATGGTAGAGTAGTAACTTCCTGAACCATAGGGATAGTTTTCATTGGTTTGTAGGTCAAGACGGAATCCTTGTAGGATACCTTCTTGAATTTCAGTCAGGAACTCAGCTAGGTTGTAGCTCTCGATTTTCATGTTACCTGTATGTGCTTGGATTTCTATTGACATTATAACCTTTCTGTTTTATTGAATCTAAATGTAATTATACCATGAGAATTTGTGTTTTTCAATATAGAAAGGAAATCTTGAGAAATAAAATCATTAAAATATCTGAAAGGGTGTTATCGTTCTGGATGTTTGTGGCAGTATTTCAGTTTTGTATTGCACCTCTGTACGGTATCCAACCAAATCTACAACACAACATAGAAATAACTGCTATATTTACGATAGTAGAACTGGTAAGAGGTTACTTATGGAATTTAATTTTCAACAAGGAGTAAATATGAGTGAAGAAGAAAAAGCAGAGTTAGAATACCTTCGTTGGTTTTGTACTAATGCAGACTTTGGCCCAGCAGATAGTGACGTTAGGCAGTATATGTGTGAGTGCTATGAACGTCAAACAGGAAAACCAGTTCCTGCTGGCTGGAATGAATACTGATATTAAGGAAGATTAAAAACATGAAACACATATACATAGACATGGATGGTGTCTTAGCAGACTTTGCAGGATACTGGATAGCAAAACACGGAAGTTATGACTTCTGTAGAGACAAGTTCAAGTTATTTATAGAAAAAGACAAAGTATTTACTAAGTTGAACAAAACAAGTAAATGTGATGTACTGGTTGGCTATCTTTATGCTGTAAAGAAAAACTTTCCTGTTAAAATCAGTATTCTTAGTAGTTCTGGCACTAAACGTACTAAACTAAGAGAGCAAGTAATTGAACAAAAGAAAGAATGGTTAACTAAGAACATTGATTTTGAGTTTGATAGTCTTAACTTTGTTACCTGTAAGCCTGAAAAGGCTATATACGCTACGAAAGATAGCTTTTTGATAGATGATATGCCCGGATGTGTAGAACCATTCATAAAAGCAGGTGGTAGTGCCGTACTTCATAGGGACGACGATATGCTTAACACACTAGCTCAAATCAATGCCTTTATAGAGCTTTAGATTTCTATACGCATTACAAAGTTTATTGACTAAAAGAAAAAAGAAAAGGAAATAAAATGAATATATACACAGCAGAAGATTGGTTATGTAACTTATTCGGTCAGCACATAGAAAACTTGAAGATAATTGCAGAAATACCTACGGCACTAGATTCAGACAATGTACTTACTATTTCATTTTCTACCTTAGAAAACTTCCCTAGGTTAGACTTACCTTCACTAAAAAACCAGTATGGTGAGGATGGTTCTATGCAAATCAAAGAAAAAGTATTGATCTTTGGTACAGAAGGTTTTTGTAACTATGTTTATGAAGTAAAACAAGGGGGTATAGCAGAGATTGTTCTGGCATTACTATCTAGGCAGTTTAAACCTACGGAAACACCCGTAGAACAGGTTAAATAAGTAAGTCAAAGGTAGAGGTGCTATAATAGGTATTAAGCTGTTGTAGGACTTCTAATGGAATTATTAAGAAAGGAAGAGTTTAAATGGGATACATAGGAAAATACTATATACAAGTACCGTTACCAAAGAAAGGGTTTTTATGTTTTAGTTATGCAAAGCATCACAAGATGTTCCATTGGTATTATTTTATAGGTAAAAATGTTTATGCTGATTTAATGATTGCAAAGATTTCATTTACTATTTATTTACGCGGATTGGGGAAAGTATGACTGATCAAGAAAAAGAGCTAGTACAACTAGCAGCCTTAGCTGCTGATATTGAATGTTTAGATGAACTAGGATGGAGACTTCCTTGTGGTCAAACCTTGGCATGGTGGAATCCTTTAGAAGATGATGGGGATGCCTTTAGATTGTTGTCTTATTTACAACTTAATCTAAAAGTAACTACCACACCGTCCTCTGTCTTTGTTACTTGTTACAATGATTTTGCATCTTCATCGGAGTGGTTATATACCGAAGGAAGAAATATAACTGACACCAATGCTTCCTATCGTAAAGTGATTGTGAATACAGCTTCTAAAATAGGGAAAAAGTATGTCAATTAAAAACGGTTATCACTACAACGATAAGGAAAGAAAGTATTACAGGTTTGAGAACGGAAAGAAGATACCCGAGTATGTATGCCTGTGCTTTGCTCACGAGTATTCTGATTGTGTTTACGATTGTGAAAGGAATTTAACAACATGAAGAAATTTATCAATGAAATACTTGAACTGTTTTGGTTAAGAAAAAAATTTAAAGAACCGTTGAGGTTGTATTTTACAGGTAGCTTGTTTGTATTTAGAGACTCTCCACAAAGGTTAGTAGAGGTTATAGCTGAGGAGTACATAAAAGATGATGAAGATTGGAACAACCTAGTAGACCTAGCAAGGGAAGAACTTAGAACTAGAAAGGAATTGAATGACAAAACAAATTGAAGTATTAGATGCACTACCGGGTTCAGGAAAGACTTATGCTATCCTTGAATATATATCTAAACACAAAGAAATACCTTGGTTATATATAACACCGATGTTAAGTGAACTTGATGATAGACTACCTGCTATGCAGGATAAGTTTGACTTGAAGTTTATGATTCCAGAAAAAGACAATCTTAGACCTAAAGCAAGTCAGGTACTAGATGCACTAAAAGAAGGTAAGCACATAGCTTGTACACACGAACTTACTATGCACTTCACAAAGGAACACATCAAAGAAATATCTTTACAAGGATACAACGTAGTATGTGATGAAGAATTAAACCTTATAGAAGCCTTTAAACTACGTAATCAGGATCTTCAGTTTTTGTATAGCCATAATTTACTATCCAAAGACTTAGACAACTTCGGAAAGATGAGTTTCCTAGATCAAGAAATGAGTTATGATGCAAAGTACGGACAAGTAAAGAAACTGTGCGATAGAGGTTGCTTATACGGTGCTAAGGACAATGATAATATGCTTGTTACTTACTTATCACCTGACCTGATTCTAGCAGCTAACAGGTTTATACTACTAACCTACAACTTTGGTGGTTCTGTAATGAATGCTTTTCTTGGTTTGCACAAGATTACACATTCTTATTTAGATATTCCTTTATATAGAAGTAATCTAAATAACAAACAAGAACTAATTGATCTAATTGAATTTGTAGAACCTTTGTCTGTAAAGAAGTTCCTTGAAGGTCAAACAAACTATAACCTGTCATCTTCTTGGTGGGAAAGAGACATTAACAGTAAATATATCAACCATGAAAAAGTAAGGAAATTATTAGGAAGTTTACCAAGAACCCTTAAAGTACCAAGTAACGAAGTTTTCTATACATTACCTTCTGGGTGTTATAGTAAGGTTAAATATCCTAATGTACCAGAAGTAAATCTACTTCCTTTTAATATACGAGCAACAAACGAATATGCACACAAGTCTTATGCTATACATGCTTTAAACGTCTTTTGTAATCTTACTGTAAGTTCTTACCTTAAAGGATATGGTTACATCGTAGATGAAGATGCTTATGCACTCAACACAGCAATACAATGGTTGTTCAGAGGTAGACTAAGGAATAGGGAAAAAATGAAGGTAACTTTCTTGTCTGCAAGGATGAATGCAGTGTTCAAAGAGTGGTTGCTAAAATAAGTTTTCTTGAAACTCGTCAAGAAAATTTTCAAAAGAACCTTTATCCATGCGGGTTCCAAGGCATCTCCGCTTAGATAATAATAAAAAAAAAATAAAGAAAAAGGAACCCCAAAAACACAACAGGAAACACCCTCAACAACTACCACTAAGATCATCTACAACCGATGATCAACCTAGAACATAAAAGTTAACTAAAACAGACATTTCAAGTATTAAACCTTAGAAAAGTTACTTTAACCAAACATAACGAGTATACTTCGTATCTTTTTACATAACATTAAAACTTAATTGTCTTTAACACAAATAAAGACAATACTTACACACTAAAAGATAAAAATATCTATCTTTAACACAATAAAAGACAATAATTAGTATCTAAATTACTAAGGTTATCTTAGTAATATACTAATAGTAATACTATTAAAACACTTGTTGGTAATTACTATTAACAAAATATCTTAACAGAAATAAAACCAATAAAGTATAAACATAAACTAATATAAACTATTGGCTAAAGCCAATATATAATCTATTGGTATACACCAATAAAATATAACTACAACATTAAGCCCCTACCGGGGCTATTTTTGTTTATAAATTTATTTTTAATTTATCTTTTCTTTTTGGTTATACTTATTTTAATTTAATTCTTGGTTATTAGTTTATAAATAAGACTAAACTAAAGAAGTAGTAAAGATGATACCTTACGGTATCTATACTAAGAATAGTTTGTTCTGTAAGGATGTACTTTGTACATTCGTTGTGCAAGAAATCATGTAGTGATTTCGTTGTGTAAGAATCTTAGTAAGAAGATTCGTTGTGTTTACACAACAATATTGTTTGTTGACTTCATTAGATTTTTGTTGTATACTTATATCTAAGTTAACTACTAAGGAAAGTTACTATAGATCAACACAATCAACCTTCATAAGATTCTAGTTAAGAAACTAACATACTTGTTGACTTCTTGACTTTTCTGGTGTATAATTACATTATAGGTTGCTAACAGCAAATTCTTTATTTTATTTGGTATATAAAACAAATGCAACCTGACTTTGGATACTAACAGCAAACCTTACACTGAACTGCTAATTCAACTTGTAAAAATGTATCCAGTTTAATGATTACTAACAGCAAACGTACTATAGTAAAATCTAGTACATCAACACTTGTTTGGTATAACACAAAAAACGTAATCTGAACATACCTTACCTTTGGTATGTATTTTAATAAAGGAAATGAAATGAATTTCAAAGAAGCAGTAGCAGATTTAGAAAACACAACTACTACAGCCAACGGAGATAAAGCATACGTAAGTACCTGTAGTAAAGTCTTAGACTTTTTTAGTAAATCAGGTTCTATGAGAAACACAGATTCAACAGAATCCTTTATTTCTGCATATCAAGAAAATCCTTTACTTGCTCTTAAAGCATTGTTGTGGGTAAGAGACATCAGAGGAGGTGCTGGTGAAAGAAAAGTGTTTAGAGACAATCTATCTAACTTACTAAACAACAACCAAGTACCTAACACCTTCCTAGATAAAATACCTGAAGTAGGAAGATGGGATGATTTGTTTATATGCTTTGGTACGAAGTATCAAGATTATGCTCTAGGATTGATTAAAACAGCATTAGAACAACATAATTCTTTGTGTGCTAAGTGGATGCCACGTAAAGGTAAAGAAGCAGAAACAATAAGAAAATACCTAAAACTAACACCTAAGCAATACCGTAAGCTGTTAGTAGGATTAACACAAGTAGTAGAAACAAAGATGTGTAGTCAACAATGGGATACTATTGAATATCAGAAAGTACCTAGTAATGCACATAACATCTACAAACAAGCATTCAACAAACATAGTCCTGAAAGATACGAGTCTTATAAAGAATCATTAACCAAAGGAGAAGTAAAGATAAATGCTAGTACACTATATCCTCACCAAGTAGTTAAGTCTTTAAAAGAAGATACTACTATTGCTAATGCACAATGGGAAGCATTACCTAACTATATACCAAAGGATTCATCTATCTTACCGATGATAGACTTATCTGCTAGTATGGATGCTAAATCAGCTAAAGGTTTTTCTTGTAAAGACATTGCTGTTGCATTAGGGTTATATACATCTACTAAGAACATAGGAGTATTTAAGAACCTATGGTTGAACTTTAGTACAGAACCTAGGATGTTTACCTTGAAAGGAAATAAACTATCTGACTACTATGATAGTTTAGACTTCAATAACTGGGGTGGTTCTACAAACATAGAAGAAGCATTTAATCTTATCTTAGACTTAGCATTAGAAAATAAAATATCTCAAGAAGATATGCCTAAGACACTAATGATCTTTAGTGATATGCAGTTTGATTCAGCTACTGTAAGTACAAAAAATACTAACTTTAAAGTAGCTAAACAAAGGTTTAAAGAAGAAGGGTATACTTTACCTAATGTAGTATTCTGGAATCTAAATGCTGAATATAAAAACCAACCATGTAAGAAAGACGATTCTGGTGCTATGTTAGTCAGTGGGTTTAGTCCTGCTATTATGGAATCTGTACTTAGCAATAACATCGAGGATATAACCCCAGAAAAACTAATGCTAAAAGTATTGATGAAACCTAGATACAGTTTCTAATCAAAATATCTAATCTACCTAAGACCCCGTAGCTAACCCCTACGGGGTTTTTTGTTATCTAAATATACCCATTTTGGGTATCATAGTACCTATTCTGGGTATTAAAATATTTTGTAAGGGTCTGTTTCTAAAGTAAGATTACAGCCGTTTTAAGCCTCTGAAATATCCTATAGTACCTTGGGTATACCTTGGAATAGATCGTTCGTTGTAGGTACCTTAAAACGTGTTTTAGATGGTTAAATTCTTGGGTAACAATCTATCATAGTTTAGTTATCGTTTTGTATTGATATTCTTTTTAATAATTCTTTGATAGATTCCGTGATTTGACCCGTCATAGGCATTGGTGCTTGATAGGTACCCCATCGCCCCACCCCTATTTCCTAGGGGATTTTAAAATATCACCCTTTGAAAAGCCTTGCTGTAGTTGAATTTATCGCTATCTTACCGATAGCATAGGGGTTGTAATTTGCTATGGTTTTAGGAGTGATTTTACCCCTCCATATACCCCTAAAAAGTACCATAAACGATGTTTCAAAAACTATTACCCCCTTTCCTACATAATAACATTATACCATAGAAAACATCATAATGCAAGAGCATATAGAATAAATTCGCTATGCAATAGGTATACCATAATAAACAATAACCTATTGCAAATCATCCTCGATAATTAAAACAAATCCAAAAACCGCTTAACTTGACCTTCAAAGTCACCATAATCAATAGCTTCGTTATGAATAGTTACAGTATAATCGTATGATGCGACCGCCTCAATCGTACCCTTATGGGTGTTTATTTGGATAGCGTAGTCTACATAATCGTATTCTGTTGCATCTTCAATACTGACATACTCTAATTGGTCATTGAGCGCACTATGCCATTGCCCCATGCTCAAAGCCTCACCAAGGCTAATAAATGAGTAAGCTTCAAAACCCACTATTGAGTAAGTTACAACGCCGTCTTCTAGCGGCTGTACCCTCCACCCTTCACCGATGTAATGCGGCTCTGAATGATTGTCTACTTCTTCAATAAATAATTTGCCTAATTCGTTATTGCTTAACATAACATAACCCTTTATTTAATAATAATCCAAGGCTAAAGCCTTTATGTTTTCTATATTAGCAATAGCTGCATTATGTTGGTTTAATGCTGCCTTGTGGCTTATTCGTTTATGTCTTGTTACGGTTATATGACCACAGTATTCTAGCACAGGGGTACTACTTTCAACCTTGGCTGTAGTTACTAGCTTACCTACAAAACCATAAGTTATAATCAATAATTGTTTATTGATTGTAGGTAAATGATAATAGTCTTTACTATAAACTTTCATAGTGTTTTATTCCTTGACATAAAAAGTGTATTCTGCAACATCACAAAGTTTGTCATTATGATAACCCTGATAAGCATTGCCTACGCACAGAGGCGGGGGTAGATACTTCAACCATATTTTAATACATGCAATCTCTGCATCATCATAACCCGACCAGTCGCCATTTATAAGGGCACTAGCCCAGTGTAAGGGTAATACTTCTATGTGTTTATTTATTATCATTTTATTTACCCTTGTTTAATATGCTCATGGCGTCAACAAATCCTATTTTCTTATGTTCAGGATTTTGTCGGATATATTGAACCCGCTTTTGTTTTGATTCATGCCTAACAATCTGTTTCTTAGATTGTCCGAAAGTATATAATGTTTTGATTGTGTAATACATAATAGCCCTTATTTAGTAAGTGCTAGATAATTAGATAAAGCCATTTTATCTAATTTCTTTTTTATTGCTTTGGATAATTTATAGGGATAATTACAAGCCCATTGTGGCGCATGATCATAAAAAGTAACATAGTCACACCATCCACGCGTAAGGTGTTCTACTTTCCCGCATGGGTAAATTATTTGTTGACCTGCCTTGTAGATTGCCTGACTGTTTACCATAATGATAACTCCTTATTTATTGAATGCCGTATAAAGAATGTAAATAGCAGGCGCAGCCATTATGCACCATATTAACAACGTATATAACAGGCAACTGGCTATAATCAAGCCAGCGATTAAACGCTTATGAGGGTTTAGTTGCTTAATTTGCATTATCTGCCCCCCCTTAAAAACAAGCATAAACAAACCCACCAGATACGCTACCCAATAATAAAGTATTTTCAATTAAATAATCCTGCGCTACTTCGCTGGCTTCTTCTTGATTTTCATCAATATATTCTTCGAGAGTTAAGCCGTCGTCAATATCGTAGTCTAGTAAATGCTCTAAGTCGTAATCCTTGATTATATCTGCTGTGCTTTTTTCTTCAAATTCACAGCATAATGCAACAACGTCTAATTCTACGTCATCCCCCGATTCTTCTAAATAATCGAAAATTATCTTTTTAGCTTCATAACTGAAGCTATCAGCCCGATCAAATTTGTGAAATTGATCGCAAAACTGGCTAAAATTTACTTCAATGTATATCATGTTATAACCCCTAATTAGATGATCCAATAAATGTAGACACCGTCTATCTTTTGTGGCAATGAAGCCCACCCAGCAAAATCGCCTTCTTTACTATGTACCGGCTGAACGCCATTCGGTCGTCTGTACTGATACCTACAACACCGTGCAAGCGTTGTATAGAGTTTGGTACCCTTGGGTACTGGTTTAGGTATTGACCCCATTTTTTGCTCCTTGGTTAAGACTAAAACCCGCTTACCGATTCCAATTGCCTAGCCAATCGGACTAGGCGCAAATCTAGCCCTTGATGGATAGCGTATTTTCTCGCAGCGTATGCGCCCCACAGCCTGAAGCCCCGGGCTGCTTTAATTATTTGTTTAGTTTTCATTTTCTTACCCCTTATGCCCGCGTTGCGGGCTGTTGATAAAATCAAAAGCACTGGTTAGAATGCTTTTAATTTTAGGGGCTTTGGTAAGCCCCTGATTTTCTTGTCTCTTGGTTTTTAAAGAACTACAAACCTTCTCGGTTGCTTGGTAGCCGTGTAATCACTGCTTCCTTGGTATCAATTATGCCCCAAAAAACAACCTTGTAACTAGGGAAAACCCTTGTTTTTGCATTTATTTTACATATTTGTAAAAATAATACACTAGGCAAAACCCTATTGCACATAGTGCAAATCTATGCTAACCCCTAGAATAGCATTGTCTTTTGCTATGTATCACAATATAAGACACTATGCAAGATCAAACTGTTGTTTTTATATTGAATACCGGCAACCGTTACAATTTACCGGATTTTAGGCGATCCTAGGTGTGTCGGTGCTTGGTGTAGGTGTTGGCCTTGGTTTAGTATTTTGACGGGATTATAGGCTGTTTTGATGCGTTGGTTTTATGCAACGTTAGAGAATTATTTTTTAATGGTGTTTATGTTTTTATTGTGTTTTTGTTGATAAAATGTATACATTATCAACAAACCCGCAAAGCGGGTAAGAAAGGTAAAGATCATGCTCAGCAATTTGTACATCCTACAATACCGCCACAAAAAAGCCCCGGCAGGGTCAAGGTGGAAAACATCCCAAGGATTCACCAGTAAGGCGGAAGCTATAAGCGCAGCAAGACGTTACCCTATAAATTTAGATTATCGAGTAAAACCAGATAAAAAGAAAATCGGACAATGTAGTGTTTTATTGGATTACTTAGTCAACACACTATAACCCATTACCCGCTTAGCGGGTATTTTTTCGCTCTACCGTGACTAGCCAGTCACAAACCAACCATTCAATTCACGACTAATCCGTATAAGTCATAGCTTGAGCGTTCAATCCATAACTTAGTCTTGTTGGTTATTACCAACGGGTATAAATAAAAACCAATCGTTCGCTGTTCTTGAATATCGAACATCGCCATAATTTACTCAGACCCCTTAACGGCTTTTTGTCTTTTTAGAAACAAAACCATACGCGGCTTTTTGGATTTGATTTAGATATAGAAAAATACCCTAGCGGCTTTTTGAGTAATTTATTTTCAGACAAAATAAAACCCGTAGTGGTTAGCTACGGGTTTAGTATCTACATCAATGCTGGTTCTAGTTCTGTAGTATCGAATATCTGTTTATTCCTTAGTTCATACTTTCTTGCTTGTTCAATTAGTTCATTACTTGCACGTTTGAATGGATCGTGTTTATTCCATTCATCAATAAATTCAGATTCCTTCGTAGATTGCTTTGTTGAGTAATTCGTCATATTGTTTTTTCCAAGGTTCATGTTTAATCAGATCAAGAATTATAGCAGAATCTACTAAGCTATCAATAGGTTCTACTACTTCAATAGATTTAATTTCTTCTGATTTGATTTCTACTGAACCATAGTAGTCTAAGTCTGAATCGTCACAATTAAAATCAGGAGGGAAAATCTCTACTGCTGCTACTCCTTTAGTTCTGATAGTAAACCAATTGTCTGCATCTGGTGTTACTTCAATATCAAATCTAAATTCTACTTGATCAATGAAAGGTTTCAGTTTAACCATTTAATTCTCCTAATTCTTCTAAGCGTTTAACTGTTTCAAATAGTTTTTTATTTTCATAAATTAACTGGTCAATCAAGTGTAAGTACCAACGCTTTTGATAAGCTACTACTTCGTTCAAAGTTTCTCGACAGTTCATGCCAACTAAATCACGGTAAAATTTAACTAAAACATAGTCATATAAATCATCATATCCTGTCAATTTAGAGAAAACAAATTCTCTAGTAACATCACATTCAATAAACTGAAAAAAGGAATCCTCGTCCTCCTTGTGTACAACAGATATTTTGTCTGATTTAATAATCTCAAAAAGTTCATCTATGATTTTGTTATTTTTCTCTACCTTCTTGATGGTAAGTAACTTACAATACCTTATCACTTCCTTGTCTTTTGGAATAAACCCGAAAAACTTACCAATTTTTTGTAAAATGTCTGAAATTTTCATAAAATCCTCGAAATTCTCCTAGAAATCTAGGAATTGTTGTAAAATTATTGAAATTATTGCAAAATCTTAGAATGACTTAGTCAAATTGATTTCTGCATTATTTAATTCTTCGTTGATATATTCAAAGGTGTTTGCTTTTACTTGTTGGAATACTTCTAAGTCATTAGCTAATTCTAAAACATCTTCCTTGGTAGTTCTTTTCTTCGCCATATTCTGTAAACGATTTACAAATCCTTGTAAGAAATCCTCATCTGGCATACATGCTTTTGCTTCTTCAATATTAGATAAAACATCTTTATTATTTTCTGCTACTACTTGAGCATCAGTAGCCAGTGCTAACGCTTGTGCTAATTCAGTGTTTCCACTGATATATGCAAGACGTTCTTTTTCTGCTAGGGTAAGATTTTGATTGAACATTTTATTTCCTTCTACGTTACGATGATTAAATTTTACTACAATTTTGTAGATAAGTTTGAAAATTTTATAAGAATATTCGATTATTCCAGACTTTCTTTAAGTCAAATGTTTTTCTGTAATAACCAATTTGATCTTTGGTCACAGCACTGCAAGCAGTAGCTTTCTCTGCATAAGGTGCGTCATATACAAATAATACATCGTCTTTGACTTCGTACCAACGTTGTTCTTTCATCTTTTGACCTCTGAGTTAAGATGCTAGCTTGACTTGATCCCAAGACCAAACCTTACCACAACCATTGTCGTTGACTTTGTAGAAACGCTCATACGACCAAGAACCGTTTGGGTAAGTGACCTTTACAGCAGTAGTACCTACAACAACAATACCTTTCTTAGCAAGTGCTTTGCGGGTTTTCAGATCGAAGTCACGAGTGATTGTGTTTGACATTCTGGTTCCTGTTTGTGTTACGATGATTGTAGTATACTACAATTTTCCAAATAAGTTTGAAAACTTGACAAAAATCTAGGGTTTTCTTGATTTGCTTCTAAAAAAGGTTTCATTGCTACTTCAAAAAGCAAAGTCATGCAAGTTTGTTCTGTGTGTACAGAATGTATTACTCTTGGATTCATCATAAACACATCACCTTCTTTGAAGTTATACTTTTTTCTTGCATACTTCAGAGTAAAAGACCCTTTCATTACTACATGAATAAATCCCACAGAATAAGATCTTTTATTGTATCTAACGGTTCTTACTCCGTCAGTATGCTCTTCTACTTCCCTGAAGCACATTATTTCTGGAGTGAAAATACCATTGCCTACTAACAGACTATCGTTGCTTGGAAAGTCTGTTAATTCTTGTACTACTTCTATATAATCGTCAATTTCTTGCTGTAGTTTTAACATCTTATATTTAGACCATTCTGACATTTTACTAGGTATTTTTACAGCACCTAATATTTTAATATTACTCATAATCAATACCTATCCATTGCTTGGTTAGTTAACTTTATTACTGTTCTCTATAGAACACGAAAGCTACGGCTTTCTGTAAAACACGGAAACTAAGGTTTCCTATAGAACACATGTTTTCCTACTTGTTCTGCTATTACTTTCTTCTTAGTCCAACGGTTACTTACTTTCTTATGAGCATACCACATAACAGAAGGATTCAAGGAAGGCTTAAAAGCACCCTTAAACACATTATCTACTAATTCTGATACCTGCCTATAGGTTTGTATTTCAATCGCTCCTAGGGGCTTAAAATCAATGTTAGTACCTTTTGTTAAGTGATTACGATAACTAAACTGTTTCTTTTGTTGTATTACACCACAATAAGTAGAAGGGTAGTGCTTACTTTGTTTTCTGTTGTAAATTACAGACATTACCTTGTGCATACCTATATAACCTTCACCTCTGGCTTCATGCCACAAGACTTCTGCTAAGCATTGCTTTTCTTGTTTTATGAAATCTTGTCGGATTTTTGTAAGATTCTCAGATTTTGGTTTAATAGGTGTTACATCAAGAACAAGCAGTTCTGTTGTAAATAACAAACAACCAACGGTAATAATATATTTGATTAAATTCATGATAATACTAATAAGTAAATGGTTATTACAAGATTTTTGCCAAATATTTTAAGGTAGAAGCAATTACCATCTTTAAATACGGTTGAGAAATTTCACTAGGCACGTATTTAAGATACATCTTGTCTTGTTACCGAGTAACCACCTCAGTTTATTATAACCTAGCTTCCGCTAGGATTTATCTACCACCTACGATTTTAATCTAAGTTTCTTTTTGCTTTACGCTGTTCAGAATAATCTGGTTTGTTTTTCTTACGTTGTTTTTTGTAAGGATTAGATTTATATTCTTTATTTGAATTTTGAATTTCTTTGTCAAATTCATATAAAAAACTAGAAAATTTAATATGTTTCATTTCAATTACTTGGGTTATTTAATATTTCTACCAATTCGGCAGCTTCTTCAAAGCTAAGATCGTCTTGCATTAGAAACAATAGACTTCCTTCCCTATCAATACCGTAAATGTTAAATCTTGTCTTGTCCATTACACATCGCCTGATTGTATAGCAATAAAGTTTTTCTGTTATTACTTCTAATTGGTGTTTACTGAAGAGATTTTCTTTTGGCATATTTTTCTAGGAGTTGTTGATTTCTTCTAATTCGTTACTTAGTTTAATAGCTAGTCGCTTCCATTCTTCACCCCAGTCACGAATATTAGTTACATTTTCTCTAATCTCTTCTAATCTATTTTGCAACTTAGATACACCTCCTACAATTTCTTCAACATATTTTAGCATTTCAACAAGATCTTCAGTAGATTTTGTTTTTTCAAAACCTTCAATATTCTGATTAACACTGTCGAGTTCATCAATCACGCTATCAATCATTGGGCAAGTGTATTGCGGTTCTCTTGCTATACCAAAGTGGCGTTCTTCACTCATACTGTATCCTCATAGGTTGTGATAATTAGAAGTACGTAAGGTATTCCATACGTTAGTATCTTCATTACTGTTTTCTTTTATTTTATCAGATAGTTCTAAAGATTCAAAGACTTCTTGAATATCTTCTTCTTCCACGTAGAAAAATCTATCATAGGTGTTGTTTTTGTGTTTAGGTTTAGCCATAAGTTACTCCGTTTACTTTCAAATTCTGAATAATATTAGGAATTTTTCTAAGATTCTGTAAATGAAAACTTAGATGTTCTTTAGGGCACATAAATTCCTTGTTAATACTGTTACCTTTGTTTAGTTCTGTGAAACTAATCTTATGGGTTTTTGGTAGTTTGCTGTTGTGTATCATGGTTGAAGTTTAGTACAAGTCATGTTCTTTGTCAAGAATTTTTGCTTTTCATCAAGTTTTTCTAACTTCTCGATAACAGGTGCTAACAATCCTTCAGCAATACGTTTTGCGCTTGCTGTGTCTCGTACACCACCGTTGATTAAGTTAGCGTACAGGTGCCTTAGTTGTGCTATTTCATTCTTCATTGTTGTTTTCCTCGTATGTTATCTTTTCTTCATTAGTTATTTGATTTATTCATCTTACGTAAGTTCTCAATAATCTTTGGAAGATTATCATTATCATATCCTGCATCTGCAATACATAATGCATCCAACAAATCAGGAATTGAATTAAGAATAAACATTATTTGTTTTGCTCTGGCTTTTCTTTCGTGCACACTTCTGGAACCATTTACCATAGTTACAGTAATTTCATCATGGTTTGAACCGTTTTCCAATCTGTATACCAAGTCATCATCGACTAACCATTCTTGTCTTGTTGTGTTTGTCATATCTTACTCCTAAATTAAGCGTTTAAACAAGAAATCTATCATCTAAGCACCCTACCCATTAGTCTTTAATTTTAAAGCCTTGTAGGTAGGTTTAAATCGGTTCTAGGGGTATTCTTGATTGTTAGACTACCTTCCTAGTTCCAACTACTAAGAAATACTCAGAACTTGGGTGAAGTTTAGGGTAATTTTGCTACGTTGTCAAGTAATTTTCAAGAATCTTACCGAAATCTTATAAAATTCTTAGGATTGTTGTGTTTCTATAAAAAATGCAGTATTCTTACACACAAGAAAGGAGGTTGTATGCAAAAAACATCTACGTGGTTTAGGTTACCAGCAGAACTGTTGTGCAACAAAGAATTAAGTACAAGCACAAAGATAGTATACTGCTACATGCTTTCTAGGTATCAATACTTCAGCAGAACAAGGAAGAACTACTTTGAATCACAAGAAAGTATAGCCAAGGCTTGTGCCTTGAGCAGGAAAACAGTAAACGAAGCTATCTCAGAACTACAAAAGAACAGTTACATAGAAGTAAACATGAAATCAAAGACAACATTGCACTACGTTCTCAGAGATTGTTTTGGTGTCTATGAGAAGGAAAGTAGTAATTGTCCTTGGGATTAGATCACAAGAACTGTTGTAACTTTCTTACACATACCTTGTAACTTTTCTACACAGTTAGTTGTAACCTTTTTACACAGTTAACTGTAACTTTTTTACACACTAATAAGATAGAAGAATAAGATAGATAAAATAGATAGAATAAATAAGAAAGGAACTTAAAAATGAAACAATCAAAAGAAACCAAAAACAAAGCTGATGTAAAGTCAAGTTCTACGAACTTAGATGGATCTTTCAGAGTAACAAAAGAATGGTTTAATTCAAACAGAGATCATGTTAGTGGTTTGAACAGAGCACAAGCTGAAGCCGTAGGCGAAAGCTATCCTTTAAGAACTGGTTGGAAAACCAGAATCGTTGGTAAAGAAATAACTCTTTTACAGAAACAAAACTTTGAATCTTCTAAAGGACTTGTATCTAAAGTAAGAAAAGAATTAACAAAGAACAACAGAAGTATTAAAATTTTTTCTTCTGATAAGGAAATTCTTAATCTTGAAATTGAAGTAGCTAAACTACGTTTAGAGTTAATTCAGTTGAAAGATTTAATTAAAAATCAGTAACAGCAGTAAGATGTGCAGGGGTTTTCTTTTTGTTGTAGATAAACAACCAATAAAATACTTATTGACTAGAGCAACACGATATGGTACATTCTCTACATTGTTTAACAAAGGAGTTAGTTATGAAAGCAGAAGTTAAAAAGTCAGAAGGTTTCCAACCGATTGATCTTTGTATCAAGATTGAGACTGAGGAAGATTTAAGCCTTTTAAATACATTGTTTGGTCACAACGCTACAGTAGTAGTAACTTTAAGTGAAACAGGAGTAGTCGTAGGCACAGAAGAAGAAAAGTTAAAAAGTCTTATGGCAGAATTGTATTACACATTGAAGCTGAACAATACTAAATCCAAAGGGAATTAAAATGAGTAAACTGTCTAGTGCAAAGAAACTACAAGTAACCTTGGTGTGCAGTACAGCAGTATCTAAAATGTTTGCAGAATTTCACAATCCAGAAATTGCAGGTAGAAGTTTCAAATGGGAAAACTTTCCTAACATGTGTAAAGAACTATCTTCTACGTGGTTAATAATTTCAGACTTAATTACAAAACGACACACTAAAAAAGAAGTAGAAGAATTAAAAGAATTAGCATCTGATTACACATACAAATTTGCGACTTCTCTTTGTGAAGTTGCAGGTTATGTGTAAGTAATTGGATTATATGTTAAAGATTAACACAAATGAATAAGAAGGAAACGAAAATGCAACAAAGACACGAATACGCAGATATTTTAGAAGCTATTGCTAGGGGTGATGAAATTCAATCTCTTAATACACACAAAGATTGGGAAGATATTCCAGCCTATCAAGCGATTACTTGGATTGCGAATCGTAAGCCTGTCACTCGATTCCGTATTAAACCTAAAACAATCAGAATCGGGGGATACGATATACCAGAACCTATGCGAGAATCGCCTGAGATTGGTACTCATTATTACTTGCTTAATTTAGACGGTCTAACACCTTGGGATATATGGGCTGATGATGATGCTGACAATAATTACTTAGAAGCAGGGCTAGCTTTTAAAACAAGAGAAGATGTGATGAAAGTAAGAGAAGCAATACTTAGTTTATTAAGAAAACCTAGCAAATGAATCAAGAATTTATATCACGAATAACATCAAGAAAGTTTATTGTTGCATTGCTTTCTTTACTGTCTGCTTCTTTGTTGGTTTACCTAGGTAAGATTGATGATGGTGTTTATGCAACAGTAGTTGTGTCTACCGTTGGTGCTTACTTGACAGCAAATGTGTTTCAACGTAATATAGATAGTAGTAAGTAAATGGGTTAATTATGAAAGACAGTAAGTTGTTGGAATTGGTATCAACAATTGCAAAACAGAAAGGTAACGCATAATGTTTATATGGACAATATCAGATTTGATTAGTGTTTTATTTATTTGCCTATTCTTTGGTGGATTTTTAGCGATATACCTAATAGACGCATTTAAAAATTGGCGTAAATCTAATATCAATAAAGGAGATTCAGAATGACAGATACGAAAAAAAAAATGCAGAAGGTGAAGTATTTATGACAAAACAAGAATCACTAGAAATATTATTATTACTTTCATCAATAGAAGCATGGTCACTTAACACTACACCGCTTTTACCTGATTATTTACACGATGAAATCTCAGAAAAGAAAGAACAATTGACTAATTTTATTTTGTCTGAAGAACAAAAATAGGAGGGTAAGTTGATAGAAATAAAAGTAACAGTAAAAGACGATGAAAGGTACTGTGAACTATGTGGGGAGGTGGCTGTATTAGTAGCCAAAGTAACATACCCTGATGGGAGTTCTGTTAACCTTGTACACGGTAGTCACGAAGGTGTCAGCCATTATGAGGAAGAATGGGACGGTACAAGAGAAGGTGTATATAAGTATATACTAGAACATGAGTATAGTACGAAGGTTCAATATACCGATAATAGTCAAGGATAATACATAATGAAACAATATATTGAACTAGGTAAACGTATCCTCAATGAAGGTACACTACGTCAAGATCGTACTGGTGTAGGTACTTTAAGTGTGTTTGACGCACACATGACGTTTGACCTTCGTGAGAGATTCCCTTTGGTTACGGTTAAAGAAACACGTTGGAAAACTGCTTTCTTGGAGATGTTATGGTTTCTTCGTGGTGAAGATCATACGGACTACTTACATGAACATAACTGCAAGCTGTGGGATGCTTGGGCTGACCATAACGGAAATTTAGGGCCTGTTTACGGATTTAACTGGCGTAAATGGGGAGCCAAACCAGATAATATTAAGCAACCGCCTGCAAAGTTAAGGGGAGGTATAGAACCAACTTTTTGTGGTGTTGCTAGTGGAGTAGGAGCCAACGGTGATCCACTTCTAGGTACTTGGATGGGGATGATACAAAGGTGTTACGATAAAAAGAGTAAAGGTTACGCCAATTATGGTGCAAAAGGTGTACACGTGTGTAATGAGTGGCTTGAGTTTACAAAATTCTCTGAAGATGTCAAACTTCTTCCAGGTTATGTAAGTAAATTAAATAGTTTTGAAAAATATGAATTAGATAAGGATATAATTGGTAACGGTTTCTTGTACAGTCCATATACTTGTTGTTGGGTGACTAGAAAACAAAACATAGAAGCTAGAAACGAGTGGAAGTATACACTAGCTAAAGGTGCTGATTTTTATACTTTTACCAATGCTTCTGACTTTGCCAAAGAACATAATATATCTCATCAAAATTTAGACGATCTTTGGTTGAAAGGTGGAAATATTGAGAGGTACGGATTTAGATTTGTAAAAAAGGAAAAAATCGTAAAAGAAACAGATCAACTTAAAGATTTAATTAGTAATCTAAAAAGTGACCCAGCAAGCAGGAGATTATTAGTGACAGCTTGGAATGTAGCAGAATTACACAGAATGGCATTACCCCCTTGCCATTATGGGTTTCAGTGTTATACGTCAGATTGTTACCTAGATTTGAAGTTTTTTATGCGTAGCTCAGATTTTTCTTTAGGTTTACCTTTTAACATTGCAGCTTACGCTTTTTTGGCACATCTGATTGCTCGTGCAACAGGTCTTAAACCACGTAAACTAATTGTTGACTTAGGTGACTGCCATGTTTATACTAACCATGTAGAACAAATGAAAGAAGTCTTGGAACGGCCTATGATTGAAGATGATTTAGAAAACCCAACAACGCTTGAAATTCTTACAGAAAACACAGATATTGATGGTTATAAACCATCAGATTTCAATATCGTAAATTATAAATATCATTCTTTTGTAAAGCTACCAGTAGCAGTTTAATATGAAAACCAAAACACAAGAAATCTTTGAACTAAACAGTTGCCCTTTCAGGAATCCTTTTCAAGGTCAAGATACAAAGATTACGTTTGTATGTTCTATTGGCTTACTGCGATCACCTACCGCAGCTAGAATAGCAAGTGAATATGATATCAATGCAAGAAGTGCAGGAAGTGATCTAAAGCGTGCGCTTGTCCCTCTTTCGCTTAATCTAGTTATGTGGAGTGACTACGTAATTTTTATGAAGCGAGAAAACTACGATGACTATATTAAAGAAGCAAACGACTTGACAAGACAAGCACTTACGTATAAAGTACGTACATGGTCAATTGATGACGATTACGAGTACATGCAACCAGAGCTTGTACGCGAAATCAAAGCAAATCTTGAAACTTTTATTGAAAAGGAGTTAGAATGAGTAAGGAATTTAAAGTAGGAGATACTGTTTGGTGTACTGTTTGTGGAAGGGGTTTAGTTACAAGTATTGACACTTCTACAGGTAAGAATTATCCTGTTGAGGTGCGTTTTGATTATATACGTGGTGAGCAATACTACACAAAAGGAGGGAGTATGCTTGTAGGTGGTAATCGTTGTTTATTCTTCTCAAAACCTACAGTAACCGGACAAACAGAAAGACCTTTTGTATCTGAATTACTAGGTAAAAACGTAATTGTTTTATCAAAAGATTCTAAGGAGATACTTGGGCAAGGTAAAGTAATTCACGAAAACAACAAATACATTACTGTAGATTGGAAGGTTGATAAGTGTTCTTCTAAATACACTAAATACATAAAAGAAGAAATATCTATTGTTGAAATTAACGAGAAAAACATTATCAAATTTAACTAAATAGGAACTAAAATGAAATTTACTAAACTTATTGCTATTACTACTCTTGCTTTATCTTGCCTTGCATCTACTGCTCATGCTGCAATTCCACCTTCTGAAGGGCTTTGCTATTCTGTGGTACGTATCGGAAATGCTTGGAAAGAAGCAATGAAAGATGGAATTACTACCGTAGATAAGGAAGTTGCTTTAATCAATAAAGAACAAAAGAATGACCCTGATCTTCAACGCTTGTTGAAAAACGTAGTTTACTTTACTGCTAACAACATTAAACTGCCTTCAGATTCTTTTGATCGTTTGTTGTACCTTCGTTGTATGGCAGGTTTCTAATTTAGTTAAGGACGATAATGCAACACATCATAGACTTGACTGAACAAGAACAACGTGCTATTCTTATTGCTTCTGGTGCAGATAACTTTGATAACCCTGAAGTTGT
>Ga0208644_1001238_pt1 | contig 21643 bp, 31 predicted proteins | sample VirMetDEL_Nov_18_FD_184517 | JGI IMG/M metagenome (GOLD analysis project Ga0208644, IMG submission 184517) | Aqueous microbial communities from the Delaware River and Bay under freshwater to marine salinity gradient to study organic matter... | ecosystem: Environmental > Aquatic > Marine >...
GTGTTTGTGAATACCTTTTTGGCCGAAACGTGGGAAGATCAGGGTGAAACGGTCGGTGACATACGCTTTGATGACCGCGAAGAAGAATTTGGCGCGAACATACCAGATGACATCGTTGTCATAACGGCTGGCATTGACGTGCAGGATGACCGGCTAGAATTGGAACTGGTCGGCTGGGGGCGTGATGAAGAAAGCTGGTCGCTGGATTACAAAACTCTGTATGGCGATCCATCAACGCCGCATCTATGGAATGATCTGGATAACATCTTAAAAGCCAGCTACACGACAGAAAGCGGTCGTCAGCTTGGCATCCGCGCCGCGTGCGTGGATAGCGGCGGTCATTACACGCAAGCCGTCTACAACTTTGTCAGACCGCGTGAAGGCAGGCGCATATTTGCCATTAAGGGTATGGCCGGTGAACAGCGACCGCTAGTCGGCAGACCGTCAAAAAACAACATTGGTAAGATAAAGCTATTCACTGTCGGGACTTTTCCGATCAAGGAATTGATTTTTTCCAGATTAAAGATACAATCGGAAGGTGCGGGTTACTGTCATTTTCCGGCGGGGCGTTCTGACGAATACTATCAGCAGTTGGCTAATAGTGAAAAAATCGTCACAAAATATCAAAAGGGCTTCCCACGCCGCGAATTTGTAAAGACAAGAACACGCAATGAAGCACTTGATTGCAGGGTGTACGCATACGCCGCACTTTGCATCTTGTCGCTGAATATTAACGCTGTTGCCGATAGGGTGGTCAATGCGCCGGAACCAGAAACAGAACCGCAACCGCAACAGCCAAATCCACTTGCACGCCGACCACGGCAAGGCGGCTTTGTCAATTCTTGGCGGTAAATAATGGCAAATAGATTTGATATAGACCAAGCACCAGACGGGCAACAGCCAGAAATCATCGTCATTGGTGATTATCTCTTATGGAAACGCACCGATCTTGTTGATGATTACCCGCTTGCTGACTATTCAATGGAATATGTCGCACGCATCACTGGCGGCGGCAGTACAGAAATCAAAGTGGCCGCAACCGAAACCGGCGGCACATATGTATTTGAAGTAGATAGCGCAACATCAGCCACATACACCGCTGGCTTTTATCATTGGCAATTAGAAGCAACACAGACTGCGACCGGCAACCGCGTTGCCATCGAACGCGGCACATTTACAGCCGTTGAAGATTTGGACGTAAATGGGGCTGACCCGCGCACGCACGCTGAAATAATGATCGACAAGATTGAAAGCATCTTGCAGGGCAAGGCAGATGCTGACGTGGCCAGCTACAGCATTAATGGCCGGTCGTTGACCAAGATGTCATTTGACGATCTAATTAATGCGCGTGATTTTTATCGCAAAGAATACGTTAAGGAACGCCGCACAGAAGATGCGCGGAACGGCAATCGGTCAAGTCAAACCATCTTGGCGAGGTTTTAACAATGGGCGTTTTTGATTTTTTCAGAGCAAAACCAAAGACACGCAAGATGGCGCGTGCCTACCACGGGGCTGATACCGGCAGATTATTCAGCGATTTCATTAGCAGTAGCCGGTCAGCCGACAGCGAAATCAAGCCATCACTGCGTATTCTGCGTGACAGATGCCGCGAAATCAGCCGCAACCATCCATATGCCAAGCGTTACCTGCAAATTATGACGACCAATGTGGTCGGGCCACACGGTGTGCGGATACAGGTGCGTAAACGCAATGACGATGGATCGCTGGATAGCGTAGGCAATCGGATCATTGAACAGGCGTGGCAACAGTGGGGTCGCACCGGCTTTTGCACAGTTGATGGCCGCGTGTCGTGGTCACAAGCACAGCGGTTGTTCTTGGAAACGCTGGCACGCGATGGCGAGGTGCTTATCCAGAAAATCAAAAATCCCGCTGGCAATCCATTTGGCTTTTCGCTGAAATTTCTCGAAGCTGATTATCTTGATGAAGGTTATGATGCGCGGCTGAATAATGGCAATGAGGTGCGGATGGGTGTCGAATTAGACAAGCGCACCGGCAAGCCGTTGAACTATTATCTGTTTGAAGATCACCCGCATCACGATCAGGGCTATGGTAGCAAGACCAAGCGGCACCATAAGATTGTGCCTGCCGACCAAATTATTCATTGCTATATTCAAGAACGCGCCGGTCAAACACGCGGCACACCTTGGATGTCAAACGTACTGTCACGGCTGAAAATGCTGGACGGTTACGAAGAAGCCACGCTTGTAAATGCGCGGGTTGCCGCGTCAAAGATGGGCTTTTTCACCAGCCCCGAAGGTGACGGCTTTGTCGGCGACGATTACGACAATAACGCGCCGATTATGGACGCATCCCCTGGCACGTTCACGCAGTTGCCGCAGGGGATGTCATTTACGGCATTTGATCCATCAAGCGGCACAGAAAGTTTCGATGAATTTGAAAAAGCCATATTGCGCGGTATAGCGTCAGGTCTTGGTGTCAGCTATGTGTCACTGGCAAACAATCTGGAAGGTGTTAGCTATTCATCGATCCGACAAGGCACTATCGAAGATCGTGACCATTTCAAGATGATCCAGCAGTTTATGATCGATCAGTTCGTTGATCCGATTTACCGCGCTTGGCTAGAAATGGCGATCACAGTTGGCCGGATCAATCTGCCAATGGGCAAATATGATCTGTTTGCTGATCAAGTGATATACCGGCCACGCGGCTTTGCGTGGGTTGATCCGCAGAAAGAAATACAAGCCAGCGTGATCGCGCTTAACAATGGCATCGTCAGTTTGCAAGACGTTCACAGCCAGTATGGTCGTGACACCGAAGAAATATTTGAACAGATTAACCGCGAAAGCGAACTGGCCGACCGTTATGGCATTGATACAGCGTTTCAGCCATTCGGCACCAAGTTACCGGCGCAACCGTCAATAGACGCGGGACAGGAACCAGATGGCAACGTATAAAGGCGTAGACATCGATCTAAAGCCGACCGAAGCGATGGCCGAAGAAGCACAACGCTTTTTGGATTGGCGCAAAGAAGGTTATCAGGGTGGCACTGACGTTGCTGTGGCGCGTGCGCGGCAGTTAGTCAACCGCCAAGAACTGTCAGCAGATACAGTGCGGCGTATGCACAGCTTTTTCAGCCGCCACGAAGTTGATAAGCAGGCCGAAGGGTTCAGCCAAGGCGAAGATGGCTACCCGTCACGGGGCAGACTGGCGTGGTCTGCGTGGGGGGGTGACAGTGGTCAATCGTGGGCAAGGGCGAAAGACGCGCGGCTTGATAAGATCGATGAGGGCGAACGTATGCTGGAAGAACAGCGGCCATATCCAAATGAACACGCCGCACGCATAAACGACCCTGATCAATATGACAGTTTCCGGCGCGATGCAGATGCCGGTGGTGCGGGGGTAGATTTTATTTATGGAATAGCCGATAATGTGTCGGAAATTCAAAGCATCAGATTTGACGCGCAACGCTGGTCGGTAGATGAAGCAATCGCGTGGCTAGATGAACACGATTTTGAGCCGATTTTATTTGAACCGGCGATTGAAGAAAGGGCTGAACCTATGGATGATCAAGAGCCAGTTGAAATGATCGAAGAACGGTTTGACCGTGGCGAGTTAGTTTTTCGCGCGGCTGAAGCTGATATGGTTGATGAAGATGACCGGCGCGTGCGTATGTCGTTGTCATCTGAAGAACCAGTTGAACGCTCTTTTGGTTTAGAGGTTTTGCGGCACACCCGCGAAGCAATAGATTTGTCACGGATGAACAGCGGCCACGCGCCATTGCTGTTAGATCACGATATGACAAAGCAGATTGGCGTTGTCGAACGCACTTATCTTGATGAAGCTGACCGAAGACTACGGGCAGTTGTGCGCTTTGGAAAAAGTGCGCTTGCAAGAGAGGTGTATGATGACGTCAAAGACGGTATCAGATCCAATGTGTCTATTGGCTATCAGATACGTCAAATGGAAGATAAGAGATCTGACGGGACGGTCGGCATTTCTTCGTGGATTCCATATGAAGCCAGCATTGTATCTGTTCCCGCTGACGCTGGTGTCGGTGTGAACCGCAGTGCTGAAATTGTAGAACCAATGATCAAAGAAAAGGAGACACCAAAAATGTCAGAAATTGATCAGAACGAAATCCGCGAAGCCGCCGCTGAAGCCGCCAAGCGTGATTTTCAAAAGAATGCCAGCGAGATCATCAATCTTGCTGTTAAGCACAACCGCCGCGATTTGGCTGATCAAGCCATTGGTGACGGTCTGTCAGTGGCGCAATTCCGCGCAGTATTGCTGGACGCCATTGGAGAAGGCAAGCCATTAGAGCAGTCAGCCGGTGCGGTTGATATGTCAGCTAAAGAACAGCGTGATTATTCATTTATGAAAGCTGTACGCGGTCTGGTAAATGGTTCAGGTCTGAAAGGTTTGGAAGCTGAAGTTTCTGACGAAATCGCGAAGCGGTCTGGTCGTGAAGCACGCGGTTTCTATGCACCAGATAGCTTCTGGGGCGGTCGGCGTGACTTGACTGTTGGCACAGCAACAGCCGGTGGCCACTTGGTCGGCACTGACCATCTTGGCGATCAGTTTGTTGACGCACTACGCGCACGCTTGGTGTTCAATGAACTTGGCGCACGCTTTATGACTGGTCTGCGTGGCGATGTGGCTATTCCAAAGCTGGCAACTGGCGTATCTGCCGGTTTCGTGGCTGAGAACGGCGCAACATCTGAAGTGAACGCTGTTTTCTCACAGATCACAATGTCACCAAAGTCACTTGGCGCATTTACAGACGTTTCACGTCTGCTGATGATCCAGTCTGACCCATCAGTTGAGCAAATCGTTCGTGACGATCTGTTGAATGCGATTGCACAAAAAGTTGAAGATGTTGCCATCGAAGGCGGCGGGTCTAATGAGCCATCAGGCATCATCGACACTGCTGGCATCGGTTCAGTAGCTATCGGCACCAATGGTGGCGCGATTGCTTGGGACGACATCGTTAACTTGGTCAAAGAAGTTGAAGTTGACAACGCCGCGATCAATGGCAACACACTTGCCTATCTGACAAACCCGAAAGTGAAATCTTTGATGGCATCAACATCAAAGGTCGCTTCAACAGATAGCGTAATGTTGCTGGATGCACCTTGGAACAGCCTGTATGGATACAATTTGGCAGTGACCAACAACGTACCATCAGATCTGACCAAAGGCACATTGACCACAGCGTCAGCTATGATCTTCGGTGATTTCTCACAGTTGATGATGGGCTTCTTCTCAACACCAGACGTGTTGGTAGATCCATACACAGCCGGTTCAACTGGCGCAGTACGCATCCGCGTAATGCAAGAACTGGACATTGCTGTTCGTCACGCGCAATCATTCGCCGCGTGCTTGGACATCGATGCCTAAATCACAAGCGGGGCGGCTTCGGTCGCCCCGTCTTACCCATAGGGGGCTTTGATGAAGATTAAGTGCAAAAGAAATATCGTGATAAAAGGCGTGGCGCACGTCGTCGGTGATATTGTTGAGGTGTCAGAAAGTATGGGTCTTGATCTGGTCAACACTGGCCGCGTTGAGGTTTATGAAGATAAGATTGGCATCACTGATCGCGCTGTGGGTCTGACAAAGAAATCAGCCGCCAGCCTAATTAAGCGGAACACAAAGAAAAATGCCAAATAGATATATTAAAATTACAACGATCAAAGACTGCCAAGCCGGTAGCGTTGGGATTATGCTGGCCGGTGAAGATCACGATGTGCGCGAAGATGAAGCGCAAAAGCTGATTGATCGTGGTTATGCAAAGTTATGGTCTGACAAGCCAGCTAAAGTGGCCAAAGTAGCTGAAGTGGACGATGAATAATGGCGGTCGAAAGCGCAGATGATCGTGCCATATTTGTTGGCATTGATGATTTTGGCGTTGCCGCGACCTATAATGCGGCCACAGTAAATGGCATTTTTGACAATGAATTTGTCGAGGTGGATGCTGGTGGCGGCGTTGGGTTTGCATTGCAACAGCCACGCTTTGTTTGCCGCACCGCAGACGTTTCCGCCGCCGCTGAAGGCGATACAATCACGATCAATGCAACTGGTTACACGATCCGCATCGTACAGGATGACGGCACTGGTATGACCACATTGGTATTGGAAAAGCAATGAGCCACGTTAGGCAACAAATACGCGATGATATCGTGACCACGCTGACGGGGCTGACTACAACGGGTAGTAATGTATTCCGAAGCCGGATATTTCCGCTGGAACAAACAAATCTGCCAGCGTTGGTTATATATTCAAAGAGCGAGACAAGCGAATATGATACAATCGGCTTGCCACGTTCGGTAAATAGAGTTTTAGACGTAGCTGTTGAAGCATACGTCAAAGGCGTGTCGAATTATGACAACACGCTAGACACGATTGCGGTTGAGGTTGAAGAAGCCATTGCCGCTGATGTAACGCTTGGTGGTCTGGCTAAAGATGCACAGATCACTGCGTTTGAAGCTGATTTTGCGGGTGATGGCGAACAGCCGGTAGCCGTTGGTCGCTTCACCATAACGGTCGAATATCGCACCGTTGAAAATGACGTTGAAACTGCCGCATAGGAGACAAACCGATGGCAACTTTTAAAGGCAACGATGGTGTCGTTCTTATCGGCACAGACGCAATGGCTGAAGTAATCAGCTTTTCAGTAGATGAAACCGCAGACACCATTGAAGATACAGCAATGGGTGACACTGCGAAATCATACAAAGCATCATTCACCGATTTCAGCGGAACCGTTGAAACATATTTTGACGACACTGATACCGCGCAAACCAACTGCACAGCCGGTTCAAGCATCACACTCAATTTGCAGATGGAAGGCAACACGTCTGGCGACCACAAGCTGACTGGTTCAGCTATTGTAACCAGCCGTTCAATCGGTGTAACATCTGACGGTATCGTGACCGCTACATACAGCTTCCAAGGCACCGGCGGTCTGACTGAAACAACTGTATCATAAGGGGTAAATAATGGGGCTGGGAGAGCAGATAGCGGCGCGGCGTGCGTTGCAACGTAAACAAATCGAGGTTGTAGAGTGGGGCGAAGAAGATCAGCCATTGATTATATACTGTGGCCCCATTACCGCCGGAGACATCGACAAGCTACAAAGAAAACATAAAGATTTTCTTAGCAATATGACAATCACGGGTATGATTGATCTGATCATTGCAAAAGCTGAAGATGTCGATGGCAAGCGTCTATTCACGCTAGAAGATAAGATGTATCTTCTTAAAGAAAGCGTGACGCTGATCAGTGACATTGCTGGCAAGATGTTTAGTGACGTTGACAGTGTTGAGGATGCTGAAAAAAACTAAAGCAAGATCCGCTTCGGCTAAATATGATGGCCCTAGCGGATCGCTTGCATAAAACACAAGGCGAGATCGAAGAATTAACGCTGAGTGAATTAAACGAATGGTTTGCATACTATAAGGTGATGGAAGATGGCCGATCAAAATCTTAAATTTACCATATCGGCCATCGACAAGACGCAACGTGCATTTGGCAAAGTAGCCGCCGGATTAGGCCGCGTCAGAAAATCAATAATGAGCGTACAAGGCGCACTTGTAGCACTTGGCGCGGGTGCCGGTCTGAAGATTATGGCCAGTCAGATAGACGATCTGGCCAAAGCGTCAAGCCGTTTAGGTATGACGGTTAATGAACTGCAATCATTACAATTTGCCGCCGGTCAAACGGGTGCGTCAGCCGAAGAATTAGAAAAAGGTCTGACGCGCTTCAATCGCTCTATATCTGAGGCTAGTACCGGCATCGGCACCGGCCTGCGGTCGTTTAAGGCGTTGGGCATTGAGGTGACAGACGCGGCAGGCAATCTGCGCCCGACAAATGAATTGCTGAACCAAGTGGCTGATCGCCTGACATTGATCGAAAGCCCCGCAGATCGCGTGCGTATTGCATTTGATTTGTTTGGCCGGTCTGGTGTCAACTTGATCAACACATTGCAAGGCGGCAGTGAAGAATTAAACAAACTGCGTGAAGAATTTAACCAGTTTACGCTGGAACTAAGCGAAGAAAACGCAAAAGCCACAGAAAACGCTAATGATCGTTTTGCGCGTATTGGTGAAACGTTTGCCAGTATGGGTCGCATCATTACGTCTAAGGTTTTGCCAGTATTGGCCAGCATAGCAGAATTTTTGACAGTGAAGCTGTTGACTGCGTTTGCAAACACTATCGCTGGTTTCCGCAATATGATTAATGCGTTGATTGATGGCTTCAATATGGTTGCCCGTAATTCTATGGGTATGCTTGATGAAATGGATAGAAGCACGTTTGGCGAACAGTTTGAAGCTAAACTGCGTGGCTTGGCAGACGCATACGAAGCACTTGATGAAGCTGGTCAGACAACTGCAAAAGAAACAATGCCAAAAGTTGTTGTGTCACTTGATGATGTGGCTGTTGGTTTTGAACGTGTTAAAGAAGAAGCCGAAAAAACAAAAGAGGCTATCAGCGGCGTGACAATATTGACGCACAAAAGCACTAGCGGTTTGCAAAATTATGCGGCGTCTGCACGCGATACCGGCAAACAGTTGGATGATATAGCTGTTAGAAACTTGAACAAACTTGAAGATGGTTTGCTGGGTGTAATGCAAGGCACTACATCAGCTAAAGACGCATTCAAATCTATGGCGCAAAGCATCATTGCAGATATGATGAAAATGGCTATTCAACAACAGATCACAAGCCGGATTGCAGGGTTTCTAATGGGATTCGGCGGCGGTGGCGGTGGTTACAGCACAGTAGGTGCAGGCGCAAACACATATATACCGGCAGGCTTGGCATCTGGCGGCCCCGCAACGCGTAACACGCCATATATTGTGGGTGAAAAAGGGCCAGAATTATTTGTGCCGCGCGGTAGCGGTACTGTCGTGCCAAATGACAAGTTGGGCGGTGGCGGCGGTGTTGTGGTGCAACAGACAATCAATTTGACAACTGGCGTTTCACAGACGGTTCGCGCTGAAGTGACTAATATGTTGCCACAGATCAAAGAGGCCGCAAAAGCCGCCATAATCGATGCAAGGCGGCGTGGCGGATCATTTAGCACAGCGTTCGGGGGCTAATTATGGCAATCACATATCCGCTAACATTTCCGACACATACGGGCATTTTTACCGTTAATTTGATTGCGCGTAATGTTATCGGCATAACCACATCACCATTCACATTTGCACAGCAAACGCAGGAATTTGCAGGGCAACGCTGGGAAGCTGATATTGCGTTGCCGCCAATGAAACGCGAAGACGCTGAAGCGTGGATCACATTTTTTATGAAATTGTATGGGCCAGTAGGCAGTTTTTTGCTAGGCGATCCAAATGCGGCAACAGCACGCGGTAGCGCATCCACAGCCGCAGGCACACCGGTTGTAAACGGTGCAAGTCAAACTGGCAATGAATTAGACATTGATGGCTTGCCAGCATCTGCAACAGGATATTTAAAAGCTGGTGATTACATCCAACTTAACACCGGTAGCTTATCACAGCTTTACAAAGTGTTGGACGATGTTGATAGCAATGCATCAGGTGAAGCAACGCTCACAATATGGCCTGATTTACGATCTTCGCCGCTGGATGGCGCAACTGTTACAGTAGCAAACGCGAAAGGTGTGTTTAGACTGTCAACGCCGACAACAGACTGGCAAATTGACAATGCTGGTTTTTATTCTATGGCTTTTGGGGCTATAGAAAAGTTATGACAAGATCGTTAGGCACTAATTTTGACGCCGCTTTATCATCAAGCGGGTTCAAGCCGTTTTTTGCTGTTGATTTAGGTTTTGACAGTGGAAATGTAAGGCTGTGGACTGGTTATAAAAACATAACCATAGATAGCAACACATTTTTTGGGTCGGGTGGCGTGATGACTATCGGGGCTATTGATGAAACCGGTGAAATTCGCGCAAATGGCGTTTCAATTCATTTATCCGGTTTGAATAGCAGTTTGCTGAGTGCAATTTTGAACGAAGATTATCAAAATCGCAATATTATTCTATATTTTGGCACTTTAGATAGTGCTGGTGCTATCAACGATACACCATACATTGTTTTCCGCGGCCAGATGGATGTTATGAGCATTCAGGAAAATGGCGACACATCAAATATTGTTGTGCAAAGCGAAAGCAGATTGATTGATTTAGATGTGCCGCGCGAAAGGCGGTACACAAAAGCTGATCAGCAAATAGATTTTCCAAACGATAAAGGTTTGAACTATGTAGCTAGTTTGCAAGAAAAAGCGATTGTTTGGGGTGGCTAATGAGTTGGTTTAGCGAATTTATCGGTGGTCTGGAAGATGCAGTAAAAGATCCTGTAACGCTTGTTATTGCCACCGCTTATGCTTTCACTGGCAACTATGTGATGGCCGCAACAACTATTGCCGCATCAGCAACCGGCTATGCTTTAGCCGCAAGAAATACGCAAGAGGCAAGTTACACAGATTTTGTGTCTGAAAATGAAAACAGAACACAAATGATTAAACAACCGACCGCACCGCGACGGTTTATTTACGGTGAAACCCGCGTTTCTGGCGTTTTAGGTTATGTGCAAAGCACAAATAAAAACGCGCGTTTGCATTTGGTTATTATGGTTGCTAATCACGAAATAGAAAGTTTTCAAACATTTTATATAAACAATCAAGCCGTCACATTAGACGGCAACGGAAATGTAACATCACCAGCAAAATTTAATGGCAAAGTTAGGATTTTAAGTAGAACCGGAACTGATACGCAAAGTGCAATTCCGCAATTAATAAACGAATCTGGTGGTAAATGGACATCTAACCATAAGTTAAGTGGAATTGCATACATTTATGTCAGATTGATATATAAGCAAAAACTTTTTCCTTCTGGCATTCCAAACATTTCAGCAAAAGTACGCGGGAAAAAATTATATGATCCGCGCACTAGTACAACTGCTTATTCAGCAAACCCAGCTTTGGCCATCCGCGATTATTTAACCAATAGCGCTTATGGGTTCAACGCCTCAACTGATGAAATTGATGACACGGCTTTTATAACAGCGGCAAATATTTGCGATGAAAGCGTGACACTTAACGGAGGCGGCACACAAAATAGATATGAAATTAATGGCACATTTGTCACAAGCAACGCACCGAAAAGAATTTTAGAAGATATGATGACAAGTTGCGGCGGTCTTGTATCATATTCTAACGGTAAGTTTAAATTAAAAGCCGCAAAATATATCACGCCGACCATTACATTGACTGAAGATGATGTGATCGGTTCACTGCAAATGCAAACTAAACAAAGCAAGCGTGACAATTACAACGCTGTAAAAGGTATTTTCGCGCCAGCAAACGCGTTTTATACGGCTACAGATTACCCACCGATCACTAGCAGTACATTTGAAACTGAAGATGGCGGCACGCGCCGTTTTCTAGATTATGATTTGCCATATACAACAAACAATGCAATGGCGCAACGCTTGGCTAAAATTGCACTATACAGAAACCGGCAACAAATAGTGTTGTCTGGTACGTTCAATATGAGTGCATTTAAGTTAGAAGTTGGTGACACAGTTTACATAACAAATAGCCGATTTGGATTTACTAACAAGGTTTTTGAAGTTGCTGAATGGGCGATGAATGTTAGCGGTGATGAAACCGGAAACCCTGCGTTAGCCGTTAGTATGACATTGCGCGAAACAAATAGCGCAGTTTATGACTGGAATGCTGAAGAGGTGGCATTTGATTTAGATGATAGTGATTTACCTGACCCGTTTGACATCGATGCGCCAGATGTTGCTACGTCTGAAAGTGTTGAGATTGTTAATCAACAGCCCGTAGCATCAATCAAGATAACTGCAACAGATCCGACAGCAAGCGAACAGGTCATAGAATTTGAAGCGCAATACAAGAGAGAAACCGATACAGACTATTTAACGCTTGGATCTTCAGCTTTAGGTCTTTTTCAGATTGATAACGTGTTGAGTGATGTGACCTATGACATACAAGTTAGGAGTTTAAGCCCATTTGGGGTGAGTGAATATACAACTGTACAGCACACAGTAACGGGCAAAGCCGATAATCCATCTGATGTAACAAACTTTAGTGTCAACATTGTCGGTCAACAAGCAGAATTGCGCTGGACGCCGGTGACAGATGCGGATTTATCACATTATGTTATTCGTCATTCACCTTTAACCACTGGCGCAACGTACAACAATGCCCGTTCGATTGTAAAAAAGGTATCAAGACCGGCAAACACAACAACAGTGCCAGCAATGACCGGCACATACTTTATTAAAGCAGTTGACAAATTTCTCAATCAGTCAACAAACGCGTCAAGCAGTGTTGCACTTGTTGATGATATTGGTGGCTTCAATTTTGTTGATGAAGTGGTGGAACAGACCGCGTTTGCTGGCACAAAAACAGATGTTGTTGTTGTTGATGATAAATTACAGCTAGACACCAGCATTTTGTTTGATAGCGCAACCGGCAACTTTGATGACGCTACTGGCCTATTTGATGGCGGTGGCGGCTTTGTTGCATCATCTGGCACATATGATTTTGCTAATTATATTGATCTGACCGTTACATATACCGGCACAGTCAATGCAAACGTAAAAACGACACAGCTATCACAACACGGCGGCACGCCAACGAGCGGCGCAACAGATGTTGACCTATTTGTCAGCACAACCACAGATGACCCCGCTGGCACGCCAACGTGGACGGCATATCGGCCATTTATCGTGGGTAGCTACACCGCACGCGCTTTGCGGTTTAGGGCTGAATTATCAACCACTGCAAGCGATGAAACGCCAGCAATCGAAGAATTAGAAGCATCTGTGCAACTGCCGACACGCACAGAAAGTGACAACGATATCCAATCTGGAACTGGTGCCAAATCGGTAACATTTGCAAGACCATTTAAAACATTGCTGGCAGTGTCTATATCTGTCGGGGATATGCAAAGTGGCGATTATTATGCTATAACAAGTAAATCTGCAACCGGCTTCACTATCAACTTTTATGATAGTAGCGATACAGGCGTTGATCGGTTGTTTGATTACGTTGCAACGGGGTTTTAGATGTCACAACACGATTATATAATAGACAATCAGACGTTTCCGAACACGCGCACAGATATAAACAATGCGCTGGCGGCTATTGTTAGCACAAATGCCGGTGCAACCGCGCCGACAACCACATACGCATATCAACTGTGGTATGATACAGCAAACAATCTGTTAAAGATGCGGAACGCTGATGATGATGCGTGGATTTCACTATTTACATTTGATCAGACCGCAGACACAGCCGAACCGCTTGCCGGTGGCGGTGCTTCATATTTTTTAGGCGAAAATGGCGCATCTGGCGATACTACAAACGGGCTTGGCGATATTATACGGGTTCACGAAGATCAGCTTGACACTGATGTGACCATACCTGTCAACACGAATGCCGCCGCCTACGGCCCGCTTATTGTGAACGCTGTAATCACAATAAATGGCAATTTTACGGTGATTTGATATGAGTAAGATTTATGTAGATGAAATCAGACACAGCGGCGGTGCAGTTGCGGCTATGCAAATTGATAGCACTGGTCGGATACTTACACCAGCAAGACCAGCGTTTAGGGTAAAGTTTGACGCTGATACTGCCGCAATAAATGTATCTGCAATCCAAACATTAGACTTCAACACATATGGCTCTGTTGATTTTGATATTGGAAGCAACTTTGTTTTAGCGAGTAATAAGTTTGTAGCCCCTGTATCTGGCTTATATCAAATTGATTCACAAGTTGTAATTCAGAGTGCTGAAGCGTCTACTGGTGTTTTAATTTATGTCAATATAAATGGAACAGATACTCGCGCAGGAGATATAAACGACCCGCAAGGCGGTGGGTTTGCTTCAACAAGATATTCTGGGTTGTTTAATCTAGCGGCAGATGATGAAATCCTAATAAGAGTCAGAACAATATCAGATACATCTGTCGTTCTTAGGGGTGATGGAACAGAGTTTAGCGGATTTTTGGTAGGATAACGATATGGCAAGCATAATCGGCGTACAAGAACTGCAACACACCAACGGCACGTCTGCTATGACGATTGATAGCAGTGGGCGTGTGACAATGCCTAACACTGTGCAAATTGATAACTGGAGGCTGACTGCAAACTTCACTACAAATTCGGCAACCGTTACAGGCTGGGAACAGCCAGATAATGCTACTTCGGCAACTGTTGGTGCGAGTATGTCTGAAAGCAGTGGTATATTCACTTTTCCAAACACAGGCTTATGGAAAGTTACTGGATGTATTATGACTTCATTGGTGAGTGGTGATATCTCTGGTGGTGTATTTTATCAAGTTAGCAGTGATAGCGGTTCTAACTATGATATTATAGCGGGTAGTTTTGAAGCAAGAGATGCAACTCAAGTATCATATAATCAAATGTTGATAAATGTGACGGATGCTTCAACATTTAGGTTTAAGTTGGTCACTAATAGTATAACCAGTGGTGGTAATGTTACTGGCGCAACAGACAAAAACTACACCAATCTTATGTTTGAACGCATCACGGACGCACAGTAGGATAACGAGATATGACCAGTGTAATTCGCGTGGATAATATTCAAAGCAGTGGCGGCACAGCGGCGCTGTCGATTGGAAGCAACGGCCTAATCCAGCCAAAGCAAGTGGCGTTTCAAGTTACGGCTTCTGACACAGACCAATCAATATCTGCTACCACTCAAACTAAAGTGGAGTGGGAAACAGTTTTATTAGATACTGGTGGTTATTGGGATGCAACAAACCATAGATACACCCCACAAGTTGCAGGCTGGTATATGTTTTCCACTGCCATCAGAGCGCAACTTTTAAATATTCACGAATATGTAAGAATTTATATACGCAAAAATGGTGCTGGCGATTATTACACACAGTTTCAAACTAATAATGATGAAATCATAGGCGGCACTTATCAAGGCCCTACTGTTATGCACCAACTTAATGGAACTACAGATTATGTTGAAGTGTTCTTTTATACAGACGAAGCTACCACAATTCACGAAAATGCAGATGCTTCTTGGTTTAACGGCTTCTTAGTACACGCGACATAAGGATAACAATATGGACAACGATACCCAAATTGATGTTGCGACTGTCATCACCGGTATAACCGCGCCAGTATGGGTTGAAGCACTTGAACACTGGTTTGGTATGGCCGCCGCGTTTGGTGCTATGGTGCTGGTATTCTGGCGGCTTTATCGTATGACCAAAGTAAAATGATCGGCGTACCTTATATAGATATGATCCAGACTGTTTTGCTGATGATTGTTATTTATCAGCTTAAAGACTGATGATCGAATTTTTGCTGGTCGTCTATATGGGGGCTGGCATAATCAGCCAGACGCAAACATTTGCGGATATTGACCGCTGTTTATACATTGCCAATCGTTTAAATAACCAGCCAGCCATATCGTCTGTTGACGGCAAACGTGTTAAAATGAAAGCGATTTGCAAGCCGGTCAGCAGGTGATGATATGGATCCCGTTACATTATTGGGCATAGCAACCACCAGCTATTCGGTGCTGAAAAAAGGCATTGCCGCCGGTCGGGAAATTGAAAGTATGGCTGGCGATCTTGGTCGCTGGATGGGTGCCATACAGAACATCAAAACACATCACGCCACAGCGAAATCACGCCGCTTCGGATCGGTTGAAGAAGAAGCACTTGAAAGTTTTGCCGCGCTTAAAAAAGCCGAACAGATGGAAAACGAATTGCGTAATTTTGTCATTGGGCATTACGGGATGAACGCTTGGCAACAGATCATCCGGCTACAGGGCGAAATCAGAAAACGCCGCAAAGAAGAAGAAGCCGCGCGGCAACAGTTTATAGATGATTTAATTATTTGGGGGTTGATTGCTGGCTGTATTGCACTGACACTAGGCTTTGTTATTTGGCTGATATTGGCGATGTGAGTGTCAACTACAATCGGGCTTATCGGAGAATATGCGGCGGCTAGTGCCATCCTGTCGATGGGCTGGCGGGTGTCTATGGCACAGCAAGACGCGATTGATTTACTGGCTTTTAAAGATGACGCCTTTTTACGCATTCAAGTTAAAACAGCGCACGCGCTTTTATCTAAGGGTCGTAGAAACCCGTCTTGCCATTTTCAGCTTGGTCACGGCGGCAACAAACGCCTACCAACGATTAAGGATTACGATATTGTCGCTCTGGTTAAGCCCGACACAAGGCTATGTATCTTCTACCCAATACAGGCCATATCACAGTATACTAAAAGGGTTAATCCGACACGCTTCACTGCTGAAAATGAAGCTGAAAGCTGGCAGAAAGCGGTTGATGTCATTATGGAAATGAGGCGGTTGAATGGACTGGTCAAAGTATCCTAATTTTAGCAAAGAAGAATTTGCGTGCAGTGAAACCGGCGAATGCAATATGTCGGCAACATTTATGGCTAAACTGCAAGAATTGCGTGATGTTTATGGTCAGCCAATGACCGTCACCAGCGGCTATAGAAGCCCGAAGCACAGCATCGAAGCCAGCAAGCCGACCGGCAAACTGTCAGTGCATACACGGGGCTGTGCGGTCGATATAGCGTGCAACGGGCAACAAGCGCACAAATTGATGCGGCTGGCTTTCCAGATGGGATTTACCGGCATTGGCGTAGCACAAAAAGGCAGTGCAAGGTTTTTGCACTTAGACACGTTTGGCGGCGCACCGCGCCCGAATGTTTGGAGTTATTGATATGTTAGGCGTATTAGGCAAGATATTAGGTAGCGGTGATGTTATTCAGCAGGGTTTGAAGCTGATTGATGATATGCACACCAGCACCGAAGAAGAAATAAAGGCAAAGACTGAACAGCGCGTGGCGTTGATGCAGTCATACGCACCATTCAAGCTGGCGCAAAGATATTTGGCGTTGATGTTTGGTTTTACGTTTCTGGCTAGTTATGTGCTAGTTTTGTCAATGACAATCAGCGGCACCGGCGACCCTAATGCAGTCACGAAAGTGATGGAACAGTTTAGCATCAATTATGCAATGCTGATCATTTTGGGTTTTTATTTCGGCGGTGGTGTAGTCGATAGCATAAAAGCGAAAAAGAGCAGTTAAGACTGCTCTCTTTTTACACGTTCGATCAGCAACGCTTTTGGCGTGGTTGCTGTATTGCGCCGACCTAGCCGGTCAAGTGGCGGGGTTGCTTTTGGGATTTCCAAAGCGGCTTTAATTTCCTCTTTCGTCGGCACTTTTAAGATAAACGCCATACCCGCACCCCATCATCACCTTTGCGAATTGATGTCTTGATGCCCCGATAGCGCAACGCATCACGCAATCTGTTAGCATCCAGCACATCATCGAATAGCACGCTATCACCAGCTTGCATCGTGTCAACAAAAGCGATTGCTTTTGACCTAATTGCGTGCCGTCTAGGTGGCAGAGGTATGTTTTTGTCGATTTTCATTTATGATACCTAATCTTTCATTAAAACAGTTGACGTGCAAAACGTGTTTGCTACCGTCACAGACATAATCGTGGCCGTTTAAATCCACGTTTTTTTCACACCAGATGCAACGCTCTAGGCGCGGCATCCGGCGTGTTGGTTTTGGTTTAGAACGGGATCGCATCATCGATCGCTTGTGCCAATGTTACTGGCTGGCCCTGCGGCTGGCTTTGCGCTGGCTGTGGGTCGCTGATAGCGGCTGACATATATTTGTTGCCAGCTTTGCTTTCGCGTATCCACAATGCTATGCGCTTTTCAACACCATCGACATTGATCTTGCCGGTGTAGTCCGGCTGATTGCTGTCAGCGGTTTTGTTGTCGTTTTTAAAAATCGCGCCCCGATTTGTGTCGTCATAATCACTCATTGCAATTCCTCTTTTCTTTTACGCATTTGATCAATTTCATCTGGCGTCAGATCACGTTGGCCAGACAAACGTGTGTAAAGTGCGTTGACATCACGCACGCTATTGCATTTCTGCAATTCTTCATCAATGTTGGGAAAGGCGGCACCGACAGCCGAAGTGGGTTCGACTGCCGGTGCCTTATGGCTAGGCCGCGAACGGGAGGAAAACGCGCCACTGCCACTGGCTAAATTACCATCATCATCGTCTGCATTCAATCCGAACATAGTCATTAAACTGGCGCGACGCAGATATGTCACGCAACTAATGTACGATTGCGGTGTGTTCTTTTCTGGCCGGATCGGGATAGCACTGGTGAACTTTTCGCCGGTCTCAATATGCGACACCATAGTAACCAAGCAATCGTCACTGAAATACTGCTTAAAGGCCAAACCATAGTCAGCGATGCTGTTTAGCGCAGATAGCACATCACCCAAAGTGCTATATTGGCTTTTGAACATCGGGTTTTTGCCAGATTTGCCAACGGTTGCCGCACTGCGGAAATCGCTTAATGCTTTGTCGAGTTTTACAGCTTCCATAATTTTTTCGCCTTTTCTAAATATTCATCTTCTATTTTCCACTGGTACATATGCGACCAGTCTGGATCGGTGAAGCTGGCCAGCACTTTTGGATCGGTGCTAACCCGCAACAGGTTTTGCCGGATCAGTGCCTTTTGCCGCATATCTTCCACAGCATATGCCAGTGCATCAGCTTTCAATTCGTCACAGTTGAATGGCGTAAACATTACAGCATCGTGATCAGCTATGTAGCAGATCGATGGCGTCACGTTCAGCGCGTAATTATAAATGGCGGCTTGTGCAACGTGCGCTTTTTCCGGTGCTTTTGGCAGGGTCGCTTTGGCCCATCCCTGCGTGCCATCTTTAAGCAATTTGGTTTTGCGCGGTGCTTTGGTTTTAATTTCACAAAACATCGTATCCGGCACCAGCATATCAACAAAACCGATCAGCGGCACGTTGACACCATCCAGCCACGTTTCAATGCGTTCTTCATCGATCGAACCGACAAAGCCATATTCGGTTAATATTTGTATGCCATTGCCGATCATATCCGGTATGCAATCGCGGTATTTTTCGCGCTTGGCCTGATCCTGATTAGCATCGTGAAAATCAAACGCAATCTGCGCCGCTTTCACTTGATCACTTACATCACAACCGTGACATATGATAGACTGCAAGCCATTATGAACGGCTGTGCCGACTGCGGCGTTTTCGCCAACAGTTATGTTTTTACGATCATCACGCAGATACAGATATGCGTAAATCCAATATGCAGGCGTGCGATTTAGCTGGCTGACAGATAAGTGTGTCAGGTCAGCGTCACGCCATTCTTTTCCGATTTCCCGTTTCATTCCGCTACCGTATTCCACGGTTTCACATTTTGCAACATTTAATTTTATGCTTTACAGATTTATCGCATTTCGGCAATGATGGGCAAAATTAACCGAACGGGGGCAGTGATGTCTGGATTGAAAAGCCGCAATAAAGGCAAGGGCTATGAATATGAAATTGCTAAAGAATTGCATCATCAGCTTGGCCTTAATTTTCAACGCGAACTGGAACAAACACGCGAAAAAAACCTTGGCGATCTATATACTGATGATTGCGATTTTCCTTTTGTCATAGAATGCAAGCGCAGAAAAACCGGCGTAGATCCGAAATGGTGGGATCAGGTTTGCACTGCCGCTGAACAAGCTGGTAAAATGCCAGCATTGTTTTACCGACTGGATCGACAACAAACGCGGGTGCGATTGCCGGTGCAGGCAATGACATATCTGGCTTTTTTCATAATGTCCGGCGATCTGGCTGAAAAGCACGACTGGCGATACGCCTGTGAAATGGACATTGACACGTTCTGTTATGTGGCGCGGGAGATATTAGCAAATGGATGACGGTTATCAAACAATCGGTGATCGCACCTATACGATGCTATCGACAGAAAGCTGGATCGATATTAAAGATCTGACAGTGCAGTTGTTTAAAGGCAAGACCGGCATCGAGGTGCGGGTATATCCGCGACAGATTGAAGATGGCATTGAACCGCTTGGCGTGATCCGCGCTGATTACTGCAAAAACAAACGCAACCGGCACAATGTCATACCGTTCAACCCAAATAATCTGTCAACTGATCCAAATGGGGGCCGGAATGGAAACAACTGAAAATTTGAAGCTGGAATTGATCACGATGTCGATGGTGGCCGAAAAGTGGAAGGTCACGCCAGTGAAGTTGCCACAATACTGCCAGCTTGATTTTGCGCTTTTGCGTGATGGTAAGATTGCCGCATTTGCTGAAATAAAATGCCGCACGTTCAATATGAACCGCTACAAAACGTCATTGATCCATCTGCACAAGATGATTTATGCGCGGCAAGTGGCGTTTGAAACCGGCATTCCCACGTTTTTGATTGTGCGGTGGATGGATAAGGTAGGCTGTTGCAGTTTCAAGGTCGATTTTGAAACGACCATTGGCGGCAGGCGTGATCGTGGTATTGAACGTGATTATGGATTGATGGCCGAAGTGCCTATTGATGAATTTCAAGTGTTAGAGGTGTTAAATGAACCGTTCTAAAGCACTAGAAAATGTGCAAGCGATACTGAAACAGCGCGGGGAAAGTTACGGCGATCTGCGGAAAAACTGGACGCAGACAAGCCAGATGATGTCGATGATCGCTGGCAAAGACATAACGCCGGAGCAGTTTGGTGCGATGATGATCGCAATGAAACTGTCACGTCTAGCAAACAGCGACTGCAAGCACGTTGATAGCCTGTTGGACATTATTGGATATGCCGCACTTACATTGGAGATAATAAGCGATGAGCATTAAGGCAGTTTCGTGGGCATTAGAGCAAAACATCGGTGACAGTATTGCCAAGCTGGTGCTGATCGGCATCAGTGACCGTTATAACGATGATTATAATGTGGCGTGGCCAAGCATTAAATGGCTGGCAATCGCGGCAAGTTGTAGCGAACGCACTGTGATGCGTAAAGTGCAAAAGCTGGTTGAAATGGGGCTTTTGTCGGTCGATAAGACATCAAACAAAACCAATAGATACCATATTGAACCATTACGAACTAAGGTAGGTGACACAGTGTCACCTAGTGACACAGCTCTGTCACCTAGTAGTGACACCCATCTGTCACCCGAACAATATAAAACAATAAATAATAAAAATAGAAAAACCAAAGTTTGCGATTGGACGCCATCTGATGAAGATCTGGCCTATGCCGCTGACAAAGGTCTAAATGGTGGCGAGGTATTACAAGCAATCAGAATGTGGGATCAGCAAAACGGCAATAAAGCCGCATATGTCGACGTACAGGCGTTCTGGCGCAACTGGTGTATGCGTGATGCCAAAAACAAGCCAAAGCGCGTCACGGGGCGTTCTAGGCCGATTAACGGGCAATCTACAGAATGGACACCACCACAGCGTAAAATGATCAGCTTGGAACAGTGGCAGACAATGGGTGATGGATTACGCACCTATTACAAGCAAAACAGACCGGATGTGATCGCCGAATTAAAAAAAGTTGGTGCTGATGTGTAAAAAAGTGGAAATAAGTGTTGACTAGGGGTAAAAAAAGGCGCACTGTAAGTCATCAACAAGGAAACGGGAGTATCCAAAATGACTAAACAAATTAAAATTGGTGACATCGTTACAGACCTTTCACGCGATGATTATTCAGAAAAACAGTTTGTCGTAATTTCTGAAACGGCAAAGCGGTTTGGTTTG
>Ga0208644_1001241_pt1 | contig 21613 bp, 20 predicted proteins | sample VirMetDEL_Nov_18_FD_184517 | JGI IMG/M metagenome (GOLD analysis project Ga0208644, IMG submission 184517) | Aqueous microbial communities from the Delaware River and Bay under freshwater to marine salinity gradient to study organic matter... | ecosystem: Environmental > Aquatic > Marine >...
TACTTCTAATGACGGTGCAGGATCTGGACTTGATGCTGATTTATTAGACGGCATATCGTCAGGAAGTTTTTTACGAAGTGACACAGCCGATACAGCGACAGGTGTAATAACACTCAACGACGATTTAGTATTTGCAAATCGCACAACAACCGATGGGCACATTCAACTTTATGCCGGGACTAGTGCTACTGGTTATGCTATTGGTATTGAAAGTAACACATTATATAATAGAGCTGCCACACTTCATCGTTGGTATATTGGTACATTTGCTGATGGTGGTACAAGTGATTATATGGAGTTATCCACCAGTGGGTTAACTTTAACCGGAAACATTACAGTCTCAGGAACTGTTGACGGACGAGACATTGCAACAGACGGCACTAAATTAGATGGAATTGAGTCTGGGGCAACTGCGGACCAAACTGCATCTGAAATCCTAACAGCTATCAAGACTGTAGATGGAGCAGGGTCTGGACTTGATGCTGATTTATGGGATGGTAATCAATTTGCATCATATCTTAATCAAGCAGTATTAACTTCTTCAACACCATCATTTACAGGGTTATCAGTAACAGATACAATTACTGGTTATGTTTCAGGTACTAAATTTTCTAATGATAGTGAAACAAAAGAAGATATTACAACTAGAACAGAGACTGGTTTTTACCAGGCAAGTACAGCTACTACTGGTGAAGGTTGGCCAGAAACCACTAATACTTGGATGCATCTAATTGCAACAACGCATAGCAATGATACTAACTATTTCTCGATGCAGATTGCTGGTTCATTTTTTGATCAGTCATTTTATGGCAGAAAGACTAACAATAGTGGTACAAGAGAGTGGGTTAAATTTTGGACCGATGGCAACGATGGTTCTGGTTCTGGTCTAGATGCTGATACACTTGACGGTATACAAGCGTCTAGCTTCTTACGTAGTGATGCTACTGATACGGCTACTGGTGCTTATACTTTTACAAATGATACTAATTTAAAACTAAGATCCTCATCAAATGGTGTGGGTATAGGAATTGATTTTAGTGATCATGCAGGTGGAAGCTATGCACAAGTAGGAACTATAAACTTTGTTCATAGTGATGCGGCTTCTTACGGATCAGGCTCCGCATTTATTTTAGGTAGCACCGAAGCTACTACAACAATTCTTGCCGATGGTAAGTTAATGTATGGTGAAGGTATATATTCTAAACCTGGTACTGGTACTGGTGCAGGCACAAGAAAAGATTCAAATTGGGATACTGCTTATAGTTGGGGCAATCATGCAAGTGCAGGATATTTAGCATCTTCTTCATACACAGCAGCAGATGTACTTACTAAAATCAAAACAGTTGATGGAGCAGGGTCAGGGCTTGATGCTGATCTTCTTGACGGTTTGCAGTCTGACACCGCAGCTACAGCTTCTACTATTGCAGTTAGAAATGGCTCTGGTGATATTACCATGAGATATGGACACAGCCAATACCTTAATATGTCTCACGCTACTGGAACTAGAACATCTGATACTATCTTCTATTCATCAACTGATAACTATATTAGAAAAACTAATGCAACAGGCTTTAGACAATCTTTAGGGTTAGGCTCTGATATTAATGCTAACGTAATTCCTGCAGGCTTTATTGGTATGTGGGGAGCGGCTGCAGCCCCTTCGGGCTGGTATTTATGTGAAGGAGCCGCTATTTCAAGAACAACATATTCCGCTTTATTCGCAGCAATCGGCACTACCTATGGTGCGGGAGATGGCTCTACCACATTCAATGTGCCCGACTTTAGGGACCGTGCTCCTTATGGCGCATCAACCTATACTCTTGGGTCTAAGACCACTAATGAAATTAATGGAAGCGCCCAAGCAGCAACATCTTCTGGAGGATCCACGACTCATAGTGTTACAACTAGTACAACTAACTCTACAACAGACAAAGACGTTACAAACTCCATTACAGTTGTAACAGGCGTTAGTGATCATGCATCACACTCTCATACAGTTACTTATCCTGCTGTAGCTGTGAAGTTTATTATTAAAACATAATATTTTAAATTTTGATTTGACTCCTAGTAAAATATAAGGTAAAGTATAAATACTATGGCACAAAAAGCAATTCCAACCAACAAAGCTCTATACAATCGAGTTAAGGCAGAGGCTAAATCCAAGTTTAAGGTTTATCCTTCTGCCTATGCTAATGGTTGGTTAGTGCGTGAATACAAAAAGCGTGGCGGTAAATACCGTACTTCTACTACAAAAGGAAAAAAATAAAATGGCAATGCATTCAAAAAAGAAACCAATGAAGAAGAATGGTAAGAAAGAATCTGGTGGTAATGGCGGTCTCAGTGCTGCTCAAAAGAAGTTACCTCCTGCACTTCAGAAAGCGATTTTAGCTAAAAAGAAGAAGAAGTAATGGCAACACTTCGTTATCGCTATCGTGATAAAAAATCTCGTTCAGATGGAGCTTGGGAACAGGCTTCGTCTGACCAGCGTTATAAAGAACAGCAAGACTGGTGTGAGTTCTACACCCCCCTCGGTAGAATGGTCACCAAGCCCTCTGGTAAAAAGCCAGGGTATATGGGATATGATGAGTGGTGCGCTTCAAAAACACCATTTAAAAATCAAATAATTTCAAATCCAAAAAGGAAATATGACTAATGGCTACAACATACACATGGTCTTTTGGACCTCTTGAAGCAGCACCTACAGAAGGTGATCTAACTGACGTAGTAAAATTAATTCATTGGAGACTATGGGGACAAACTGACGATGAATCTCCAGTATCGGGAACCGTTTATGGTTCTATTGCAACAGGAGATGCAGAAGCTGGATCATTTACAGCATTTGCTAGTCTTACTGAAGAAATAGTTAAAGGCTGGACTCTCTCTAACCTTGTTGAAGGAGAAGAGACTACTTCGGAAGTAGAGGCTCGTTTAAAAGCTTCTATTGATGCTCAAATTGATGCTCAAAAAAATCCAGCCAGAGTAAATAAAATAGCGCCTTGGGTGTAAGAAAGATAGAGGGGAACTATGACAGAAGAAAATACAAATAAAATTTTTATAGATGATAAGGAATATGACTTAGCAGATTTTGATCAGGATCAATTAAAGTGCGTTGCACAGCTTAGAGATATTGGTATTCAGCAAGATAACTTAAGGATGCGCTTTGACCAACTTGATGCAGCTAAGTCAGTATTTATTTCTAAATTAAAATCATCACTGGAGAGCTAAATGGCAAAACCTCGTGGAGGTCTTAAAGCTTGGTTTGGAACAGGTAAGACTGGCGGCATTGGTGGTGGCGGTTGGGATCGTTATGATGCCCAGGGTAATCGTATTGGTAAATGTGGGGAAGGCGAAGTTGATGATCCTTATGCCGCTTGTCTATCTAGAGAAAAAGCTAGAAAATTAGGAAAAGAAGGCAGAGCCTCTTTTGTTCGTCGTAAACGAGCAGCCCAAAGAAAAGCAGGAGCAGGTAAAAAAGGACAGGGGACTGGTACTCCTGTAAATGTAGCTACTGGTGCTTCGCCAAGAAGGAAGGTTAAGAAATAATGGTAACTCGTGTTGATCCATTTTTAGGCGGTCTTGGTATAGATGCCACTGGTAAGTTTGAAGTAGCTGCTAATGCCACTGTTACAGTAGGTAATGGTACTTCAACTGGTAACGTAAATGTTGGTGGGGAAGTTGTTTCTTCTACTGTAGATGCGACTACTTTAAAAATTGGTGGTACTGCGATAACTGCTACTGCAGCTGAACTAAATGTTCTTGATGGTTATACAGGTAGCGTTACAGAGCTTAATTACCTAGATACATTACATGCTACTGGAGTAACAAATACAGAATTTGATTATCTTGATGGTGTAACATCAAACATTCAAACACAGTTAAACGCTAGACTACCACTTAGTGGTGGAACTATGACTGGTAACATAGTTATGTCAGGCGCTCAGACCGTTGATGGACGTGATCTATCTGTTGACGGTACTAAGTTAGATGGTATTGAATCGGGTGCTACTGCAGATCAAACTGCTAGTGAAATTCTTACGGCGATTAAGACAGTTGATGGCACTGGTTCTGGTCTAGATGCTGATACTCTTGATGGGCAACAGGGATCTTATTACTTAAACACATCTACATCATTTGGCGGAGATGTCAGTGGCACATATAATGCTATTGTTATCGCTAACGATAGCCACACCCATGCATTCGACAATCTAACTGGTAAAACATCAGGCACAGGCGAGTACTCCACCGATCATTTCATAACGGCAGGGCGTGGTAGTGGCGGCGTATCGCTAACGCATAATGACGGATACGGAAATGCTAACATAACATGGAACCATAAGTCTGGTACACCAGAACAAAATGGTAACGCTGGACGTATTTACGTGAATACAGATGCAAGTAGCGGCGCTGCCATGGTTTTTCAAGTAAAATCCGGCGTAAGTAGTGGCGTTGCTACTACTCTTACACAGACACTATTGCTAAGTGAAACTGCCGCAACATTCTTGGGCAACACAATGTGGCACGCTGGTAACGATGGTTCTGGGTCTGGTTTAGATGCTGATACACTTGATGGCGTGCATGGGGCATCATTTCTTCGTAGTGATACAAGTGACACCTACACTTCGGGTACTTTAACTTTTGCAAATGGAACTTCGTTAGATTTATCTACAAATGATGTGTATTTAAATGCTCGTGTGATACAAAACGCTAGCGGGGGCACAGATGATGGTATGTATATTGGTTTTGCAAACTCTGGTAGCGGTATTACACGAATATATGGTGGTGGATCTACTTCAACTCACTTAGCCATTGATTCTTCAACAATAACATTTGGGGGTAATACTGTTTGGCACGCTGGTAACGATGGTTCTGGTTCTGGTCTTGATGCTGATACAGTTGATGGAAAACATGTTAATGATTCGTCAATTTTGAATCCTACAGGTTCTATCATCATGTATGGTGCAGCAGCTGCACCTGGAGGATGGTATCTCTGTGAAGGTGGAGCTATTTCTCGTAGTACATATGCAGCACTTTTTGCTGTAATTGGCACTACTTATGGTGTAGGCGACGGGTCTACGACCTTCAATGTTCCTGACTTTAGAGATAGAGCCCCATATGGTGCCTCAACCTTCGTTCTTGGTACTAAAACAGCAGGAGAAGTTAATGTAAACGGTCAGAACTCCACTGGAACTGGAACATCAGGATCAACAGGTGGTTCCACAGTAGCTAATACAACAGGAGCAGGAGGCGCACATACTCCTGGCGTAACTACTAGTACTACTAACTCTACAACAGATAAAGACGTTACCAACTCTATTACAGTTGTAACAGCTGTAAGTGCTGTAGCTGACCATACTCACTCAATCCCTTCTCTAACTGTTAACGGTCATACTCACTCCGTTCCTGCACTAACTGTTACTCATCCAGGTGTTGCTGTTAAATTTATTATAAAGACGTAGTCCAATGGATATTGAAAATAGTATTGACACACTTCATGAACGCACACAACAGTCTAAGCTAGAGTTTTCTAGACACGAAGCTGTATGTCAAGAACGCTACGAACAACTTATTAAAACAATGGATGAAATGGCTACTTGTATGAAAGATATGCGTAAAGAAATAAATGAACTTAGAACAATTGCTACAACTGGTCGTGTAAGTTTAAAGACTTTAATCTGGGTAGGTTCTGTATCTAGTGCAGTAGCAGGTCTTGGAATTGCTCTTGCTAATTATTTGAAATGAGGATAGATGGATAACTATTTTAAAGTACCTGTAGAAAGACTACTTGATAAGATTGTAGTAGGGGAACATAACGGAATACAATTTAATGAGTCTCAGTGGGGAATGGTTCAAGGATTAGAAGACCATCGTTTTTGGACTCACATTTCTGCTCGAAGAACTGGTAAATCTCTAGCTGCTGGTATTTTGGCTTTTGCTAAACTCTTAGAGCCAGGAAAACAGGTGATGGTAGTAGCTCCTAACTTTACTCTATCATCAATTATTTGGGATTATGTCACAGATATTATTAGAAATTTACAACTGGAAGTAGATAGATTCAATCAAAAAGATAAGGTTGTTAAACTTATCAACGGTTCTACCTTCCGCCTCTTATCGGCTAACAACAGAGACTCACTTGTGGGGCGTGCTGCTCATCTTATAATTGTAGACGAGGCGGCAATCATCCCTGATGATGAGTATTTTACTCGTGATTTGCGCCCTGCTCTTTCTACCTACCCCGATTCTCGGGCACTTTTTATATCCACTCCCCGTGGTAAAACAAATTATCTTTATACATACTATCTTCGTGGACAAGATTCAGAATTTGAGGATTGGGGTTCTGGTCTATTTACCTGGAGAGCCAATCCTCTTCTAAGTACAAAAGATATTGAAGAGGCTCGTCGTTCTATTTCTAATAAGATGTTTGCTCAAGAGTATGAGTGTGACTGGACCACTACAGAGATGCAGGTCTATAGTCTTGATGAGAATCGTCATCTTAAAGACTTAACTTGGGTAAAGCAAAATCTTAATCGTTTTGAAGTTATTGCAGGACTTGACGTTGGTTATCGAGACTTAAATGCTTTTATTGTAATAGCTACTGATGGTGAATACTTCTATGTTATAGATGAATATATTTCTGGAGAGGTAACAACCTCAGAACTTGCTGAAAATATTAAAGAAATGGAAGAAAAGTGGGAAATAGAAATGATTTATATTGATTCTGCTGCCCAGCAACTTAAAGCTGATTTTGCTTATGACTATGATATTTTTTGTGAGAATGCTGTAAAATCTGTTAAAGACGGTATAAATTATATTGCGGCTCTTGTAGATCATGATAAACTTATTTTTGATGCAGAGACTGGTTTTCAAACATTTACTGCAATGGCAAACTATAAGTGGAATCCTAAAACAGAAAACCCAAAAACAATTCATGATGATAATTCTCACGCCTCTGACGCTACTAGATACGGCATCTATACCTATGTAAAGACTTCGGCATCTATATATGCTTAAAGATACTGCACTAATAATTTTAAACTATAAAAGACTTAGTAACATTTATTATCTTGTTGAAAAATTTAAAGGTAAATTACCTATATTTATAATTAATAATAATCCTTCTTATAAAGTACATCAGTTTAAAGGTGCAGCCGTTATAAATAAAAAAGAAAATGGATGGTGTATTGAGCGTTGGAAATTTGCAAAAGATTTAAATTATAAATATGCAATTATACTAGACGATGATATTGACCCAAGTTTTCACTGTATAATGAGACTAATAGTAGAAATAAGAAAGACTCCTGATAGGCTTATATCTATATATGGTAGATCAGGAATAAATAAAGTTTCTTGTTATGAAGATTTATCTAGTGAATGGTGTATAGATGCAGAATCAGATATAGCTGTTGGAGCTTGTTTATCTGTTTCGATTCCTCATTTAAAAACTATATGGAAAGACTATATAGAACCTTGGGGAACAAAAGATAGAGGGGATGATATACAGGTATCTCTTTCTATGAGTGACTACTATAAGACAAAACCTAAAATAATTAAAACAGAAGTTTCCTTGTTAGAAGAGGGAGATGTAGGATTAAACAAACATCCTGAGCATTTTAGTAAGAGATGGCAAGTAATTCAAGATTTTCGTTCCCCTTTCTTGGCTTCTAAAAATTAAAGATTGGACACAAAGTTTAGTATTTGGTAAAGTTATTCTAATGGCAGATTTAAAAAGAATTCCTATTAAGTATATAAGGGATTATATTAAAAAAGATTACAAATTACGCGATGAATGTTATATATGCAAAGAGAAAGAAAACTTAGAACTTCATCATATTTTTTCTATATCTCAACTTTTTGAAGACTGGTGCATAAAAAATAAAGTGTCTAAATTTGATACTGTTGAGGAAATAAAAGATATAAGAGTAAAATTTTATGATGATGAGTTTGATCGGTTAAGCAATAACAACCTTTATACCCTTTGTAAACAACATCACGAAAGATTACATAATATATACGGACAACGTTATAGTAATCATCTGTCAAATAAAATTATAAATTGGTTAGAAATTCAAAGGGAGAAACATGGCTAACGAAGTTCCAGGTTGGAGAAGATGGATATCAGAAAAGCTTAACCCTGCACAGCCTTCGTTAGCTGCCGCAGAGCCTTATGCGAGTCCAGAAACTATTCTTGATTTTGAACAAGCATATCGTGAAGTTGAAGTAGTTAATCGCTCTATTGAGTTAATTATTAATGCTTTGATTGAAGTCCCGATTATTGTTGAAGGCGGCGGTGCTGTTAAGAAAATAGATAAACTTTTAAATCGTTCACCAAATCCTTTTGAAGACAGAGTTAAGTTATTTCGTAGAGCTTTCTTAGACTATTTACTAGATGGTAATGCCTTCTTTTATTATGATCGTACAAATCTTTACGTATTACCAGCTAATGATATGGAAGTTATTCCAGACGAAAAAACCTTTATTTCGCATTTTAACTTTTTAGTGCGAAATGTTCAGTCTTCAAGTGTTTATAGTTATGGTAAACAAACCACAAGACAAGAATCTGCTCTAAAATTTGATACTGATGAAATTATTCATATTAAGTCAGATAACGAAGATAGTATTTACCGTGGCGCACCAAAGTTAAAATCTGTTAAAAGATTAATTGAGTTATACTATTACTTAATTAATTTCCAGCGTCAATTCTTTAAGAATAATGGTATTCCAGGTATTGTCTTACAAACTGCTTCTGTTCTAAGTCCAAAAGTAAAAGAAAGATTATTAGAACAGTGGAGACAGAGTTATTCTACTATTTATGGTGGTGCTAGAAATCCTGCTATTTTAGATGGTGGACTACAGCTAAGTCCTTTTGGACAAATTAAATTTTCCGAGTTAGATTTTGAAGCTTCTGTAGAACGAGTCCAACAAGATATTGCAAAAGCACTTGGTGTACCATATGTTCTGTTAAAATCAGGAAATAATGCTAACATAGCTGCAAATCAAGTATTATTTTATAACCATACTATTATGCCAATTTTAGAACAGTTCTGTAGCGCATTTTCTCACTTCTTTAACTCAGATATTATTATTCGTCCAGATAGAGCAGCTGTTTCAGCTCTTAGAGCGGACGAAAAAACACAAGCTATGTACTATTCTACATTAGTAAATACTGGTATTATTACACCTAATGAAGCTAGAATAGGATTAAGATTCCAACATCGTGAAGATTGCGATGAGATTAGAATACCACAAAATATTACAGGAAGTGCTGTAGATCCCTCACAAGGTGGAAGACCTACAGAAGATAATACAGATACACCTCCTGATCCTACACAAGGGGATAATGAGAATGGATAAAATGTTTCATGTATACAGTCCACTAACTGTTGAGAAACGTGCTCCTAAGAAGAAGAAAGGCTTAAGAATTGCTGGCTATGCTAACACCACCGATAAAGATCGAGCAGGTGATATCATTACAGCTAATGCTTGGGCTAAAGGTGTTGATTACTATCGTAAGAACCCTGTTCTTCTTTATCAGCACGATCACGGCAAACCTATTGGACGTGTAGAAAAGATTTCTGTAGACCGTAAAGGTATTTTTGTTGAAGCTTATGTAAGTGATGCAGCAGAAAAACTACACGGTGTGCAAACACTTATTAACGATGGGGCCTTAAAGAGTTTTTCTGTAGGGTTTCGCGTTAAAGATGGTCGCTATGATAGAGCAACTGATACAACTCAAATTACTGATGTTGAACTTCATGAAATCAGTGTTGTTTCAGTTCCTTGCAACCAAGAAAGTTTATTCAGCGTTAGAAAAAGTTTTGAATCTAACGATGAATATGAAGCTTTTAAGAAAAGTCTTAAAGAGGCTAGCTTAAAAGACGAAGTGAAAATGATGGAAGGCATTTATGTCGGAATAACTGGTAACAAAGCCGGTCATTATCATACCATTGAAATGGATGATAGTGGTAATGGTGTTACTACCTATTCCTCTCATGGCCAGAAGCATTATCACAAAATTGTGAATTATACCATTGAAGAAGCAGAAGGGCATGGTCATGAGATTGTGTTCTTAGTTCAACCTTCTAATAATGTTGATTCACCTGATAAGACAGAGGAAAAACCACGGCCTATGTCTCCTAGCGAGGCGGAAGCTAATGGGGGATCTAAGAATCCTAACTATGCCTCTGTTACTCTATATTCTGAAGAGGAGAATACTATGACTAAAGAAGTTGAAACAGAAGAAGTCATTGTTGCTGCCGCTGAAGAAGAAGAGAAGGATATTATTAAGGAAGTCAATCTTGCTGAAGACGTAGAAATTGAGAATCTATCCGAGGAAGATGAAGACGATGAGGATATGACCTTATCATCTGATCCTTATGAACCAATTCCTTTTGTTAATCTTCTTAGTGCAGAAACCGCACAAATTAAAAATGGTGCTTTTGTAAAACATGAGGGTAAAAGGTATCAGACAGTGAAAATTGCTACTGCCCAAAACCCTATTTTTCAATTTTTAGAAGTTGACTTAAACGGAAAATCATTGGATAATACAGTTACAATCCCTGCTGAAAATTTATCAGTAGCGAATTTTTGGGACCTTGGATCACAGTATGATCTAGATGTCTCTGTTACAGAGTTCAAAAGCTTAAGTGATGGAGAACGTTCCAATATTAAAGAAAAGTTTGACTCACTGGTTACACTTTCTGAACAAGAGCTTTATGCAGTGAAAGATAACGAAGCTGTTAAAAACAGTGAACTTTTACAGGAAAAGCTGAATAAAACACTAAACTTAACCACTACCCCATCATCAGAATGGAATGACACTAACTATCATATTGCTAAAATGATGCTAAATAACATCGAAAAGCTTAAGAGTATTGACTGCAACGATGGCGAAGAGACTTCAAAGGATCTAGCCTTATTAGTAAACGGTCATAAGACTACTAAGACTATAAAGGAGAATGAAACAATGGCAACCGAAAATGCAGGTGATCCAATTGTACTAGAGACTGAAAAGAAAGCAGCTCCTGCAACTGAAACAGTTGTGGAGAAGGCTGTCGAGGAAGTCTCCGTTAAAGTTGGAGAAAACAACACAGAGAAGCTAGTCGAGAAGGCTGGTGAGACTGTTCTAAAAGAAGCTGACGAAGTTGATCGCCACGGTGAGTCAACCCGCCAGACTCGTGAAGAGCTTTCTGAGCTAAAGGCACAGATTGCAAAATATAAGGACGAGATTAAAGCTATTTCTGAAAGCAAGCATGTTTATCAAGCTCAGAAGGCTTCAAGCAAGTATTCTGAGAAGGAAATGGCTAATGCTTTCCTACTTGCTAAGGCTCTCAATCGTCGTGACCCATTTGATACCAAGCTTGGTAATCAGATTAAGGCCGTCACTTCAGTTGATCAGTTCTTAAGCAACTTCTCAACAAATATCTATGAAGAAATGGAGCAGCAGCTCGTTATTGCTCCTATGTTCGATAGAATCCAGGTCGATGCAAAGACATTCCGTGTCCCAGTCGCCGATGAGGATACAGACGATTACGTAGCACAGTTCGCTTCTGGCACATATGCCACAGGCGTTGGTGATACATCAAACGTCCCAACCTCAAACCAGAACGCAATTAAGTCAGTTGACTTTACACCACACAAGTTCATGGTTACAACACATCTTGCCAAGGATGAAGAAGAGGATACAATTCTTCCTCTAATCGACTTCCTCCGTCGCGCAGCAACACGTCGCCTTTCTCGTTCAATCGACAAGGCAATCCTTCGTGGTACTGGTGCCCTATCAGGCTTCACAGCTAACCCAGGCGCTACATCAAACTATGCCTCTGTTGTTAAGGGTATTACCACAATGGTTAACCAGGTTGCTACAGACGGTCTAACAGTTCGTACCGCCGATGGCGACACAAAGGCTACAGCAGCTAATATTGCTTCAGCCCGCGCCCTAATGGGTAAGTACGGTCTACAGCTTGGTGACCACCTCGTATATCTAACCACAATCGAAGGTTACAACGAGCTAGTCACAACCTCCGACTTCCGCACAGTCGATAAGTTCGGACCAAACGCAACATACCTCACAGGTTCTGTTGGCGCAATCTATGGTATCCCAGTTGTTATTACTGAGTTCCTAGATAACGTTGGTTCTAACTCAGCCGACATTGGTGCTCTAGTCTACAAGCCAGGCTGGATGATCGCAGAACGCCGTGGTATGGAGATCGAGAGCGAGTACGAGCCTCGCCAGCAGGTCACAGCGATGTACATGAGCACACGCTTTGACTTCAAGGCTCTCTCAACCACAGGCTCAGGTGCAGGTGCAAACGTTTCAACCACCTACGGCTACGCTGCTACAATCAGAACACTTGCCTAATCTTAGGTATAATAGATTCTGATTTACCTTAAGGAAGAGGGAGGTAGGTTAACCTGCCTCCCTTTCTTACTATAAGACAAGGAGAAAATTATAATGATTAATGAAATCATGCAAATTGATGATGAAGACGAAGCTCGTAGAATTCTAATGAAGTTAGGAAATGGTCTTACTCAGGTAGACGCTTATATCGCAGAATGGAAAGCAGCTAAAGCTCCAAAACCAGCTCCTGCTCCTGTTAAGCAAAAAGTAGTCAGCGCTACTTCCGTAGAAGCTGTGGCTCCTGTTAAGCCAAAAACTACAATCGTTACTAAATAAGAAGGGGATAAACAATGTCTAGCAATTATGGTAAATATCCATATGTAACTTTAGCACAAATAAAAAATTATCTAAACATTACAAGCTCTAACGAAGATGCTAGACTCAGCAATCTTATTTCTTTCGCTTGTGGTGCTGTAGAAAATTACATTGGACATGAAATTTTAAGTAATTCTTACTCAGAAGTATTTGACGGAGGAAAAGCTTCGGTTTTTGTATCTAGGCTACCCTTACAAAATGTTCATTCTATTTCTGAGTATGACGGTACTGCATATAGAAAACTAACTAATCCACAATCAGATGGTTCTTCAGTAACAAGAATAGATTCAAACCATACTTTAACTCGCAGTGGAGGACCCGTTCTAAAAACTAGATATAAAAAGTTCGGGGACTCCTCTGTGTTTTTTGACGGATCTGATGACTATATTTATTTAGCTGATTCTAATGACTGGTATTTTGGAGACTCTGATTTTACTATTGATACACAAATAAGATCTAACTCTTATTCTGCTAATGCAGTATTCATCTCACAATCTGCGGATGTTAATAATCTTTGGTCCCTTGGATATGATACTACTAATGGTTTTACTTTTAGAGCAGTATCTGGAGGTACTGAAGTTGTTAATGTTACACATGCGGCCTCAACTGGTTATTCTGCTAATACTTTTCATCATGTAGAAATTGTTCGTTCTGGTTCTTCTTGGACACTTTACCGTGATGGAACTTCTATAGGCACACAAACTACTTCAAATGTGATGCCTGATATATCTGCTCAACTTGAAATTGCAAGACAAAATGTTACTTCAAATTATCAATATTTCAACGGGTTCGTAGATGAAACTCGTATCTCTCATGTTGCTAGACATACTACTGCTTTTACTGCTCCTTCTTACCAACATGCGACAGATGATAATACTGTTTTATTAGCACATTTTGATGGAGACAATGATACCTCTGGCTTTGCTGACGATCACGCTTCTGTAGAAGACTTTTTATTCTACCCTGATACAGGCGAAATTACTAAAAATATTGGTGATGGTACAGGAGATTTTGGATTAACTCTTGTAGGAGCTGCTACATTTAAGAATTATCCTCGTGGTGTTAGAGTAACTTATAAGTCTGGATATGATTCTGGCTCTATTCCTCAAGATTTATTGATGGCTACTATGGATTATGCTAAAATGTTACACAAAGATCGGCAAGAATCCCAAGGCTTTACTTTCCAAGGTGAGAATGTTCAAGATAGAGCATTGAGTGCTAATTTTCCTCCACACATTCGTCGTATTTTAGACTTATATAGGGTTGTTATGTAATGGCGCAACCTGTTATTTCAATAGAGGGCACTTATGTTATAGAAAATGGTAAGCGTATTCCTATTATTACATATGCCCAAAGAGTTTCAAAAGGAGCAAAAGCAGGATTAAAAGGATCTTCTACTGCTAGATCTGCTGCCTTAAGGCTAATGTCTGATTTTATTTCTACTAGGTCAGGACTAAAAGAGGCTAGAAATACTTCTAAATTTTCAAAACCAAGTGCTCGTCCAGATATTCAAGGCAGTTTAACAGCCTTCTTAAAAGTTTTTGGTGTGGCTCTTGAAAAAACATCTTTAACTGGAGGCGCACAAGCGTTTTTAGAACTTAAGCAAAAGACATCAAAAGAAAGAAGTGTGGCTGTTACTGGTAGGTCACTACAAAGAGGTTCTTCAGAAGAGTCATCCTTTTTAAGCGAATTCAACTTAAAAAGAGGAGAAAAAGATGATGGAGACGAAACCTTTTTAGGACAACAAATTAATCAACTCAAATCAAGCGATTTACATAACTGGTTAGAATCTGATTCTACTTTAAAAGAGAATATAATAGTACAAATAGAACAAAAATTTGAAAACTTTGCCTTAATTGATTATTTAGATAAAGAAAGAGGAGGCCCTCCCAGAGTAAAAGTATTGGCTAATGCGGCGGAAGTACTAGAACTAAGGTCTTCTTTTAGAACCTCAATACTTCTAACAGCAAGACAGTCAAGAAGAGCTGGAGGAAAAGTTTCTATTCAAATAGACGCTAAGTTATCAGATTCTGCTTATAACTCTTTTTTAGATAAAGCTATAGACACTACTAAAAAATTTCATTCCTCTTTAGGGGCTAATTTTAGTAGTCGTTTTTTATCTTATGCAATTAGAAGATTTAATGAAGACAGTAAATTAGGTGCAGATCAGTTTTTAAAATCTATTATTTCTATAGCAAAAGAGTTTGAAGAAGGTAGCAACACTCCTTTAGTATATAGAACATTAATTGAAAAACAAAAACTAGGTAGTAATGGAATAACCGCTAATATAGATATCCCTAAAAGACAGCAGAAAAAAGAAGCAACTAAAACAATTTCCGATGCACAGATGACAGCTTTAATTCAAAGAGAAACAGAAAGACGTATGCCTAAAGGTCCAGTTAGGGGAGAACCTTTAAGCCCTACTGTTTTAACCTATAGAACTGGTCAATTTGTAGATTCTATTAGGGTAATTCAAGACTTTAGATCTAATTTAATTAAATATTATTACGCTCCTAATTATCGAGTGCACGAAAAAAGAGGAGCAAGAGCACCTAGATTTTTATTACAAGGTTCTATTAGAGATACTGTTAAACAAGTGTATGGAACTCGTTTTAGAATTATAAGAGGTTTTTAAACTGGGCACGAATCTGTTTTGAGAATTTAGGATTTGCTTTATAAAAATCAATTTGATATACTATGAAAAGGTAGAAAATAAATGGCGTTAAGTCGAAGAAAAGAAATTACCGACTTATTGGTATCTGAGTTGAAAAAAATAAACGGCGATGTTTCTACTTTTGACGCAAGCTACACTTATAACTTAGATATATCAAATAACTGTTTTCGTCGCGTGAAATTTTTAGACGAAATTAATGATTTTCCTACAATATGCGTAAATGCTGGAACAGAATCTAGAATTTACGATACCGCAGGATTAACTACTGGAGAGCTAAACATTGCGATCCGTGCTTATGTTAGAGCAGAAAACCCTATAACAACTGCAGAAAGTCTAGCAGATGATATAGAGCATATTGTATATAACTTAGGCGATAGATCAAACATTGGAATACTAGATATGATAATAGAAGGTGTTTCCACAGATGAAGGTTTAGTAGCTCCCTTTGGGATTTTGGAAATAGACGTGACAACAAGATACCAATTAAATATATAAAGGAGTTTAATTAAATGGCTGCCCAACTTAACCTACAGAGAAACACAAAAGTGTTTATGTCCACCGTTGATATTGCCAGCGGTGCCGCAGTAACAGCTATGAAACCTGCAAACACTTGGCAAGTAGAAATTCTTGCTGGATTTGCCGTGTCTCAGGCTGCTGCAACTCAGGATATCACATCACTAGAAAGTGGTTTGACTCCTGATCGTTCACAACAGAGATTTAATACCGCCCTTAACCCAGTTGACTGGAACTTCCAGGCGTATCTAAAACCAACAGGTCTTGAAAAGACCGCAGGTGCTTCAGATAAGTCTGCTGAAGGTAATTCAATGCCTTGCGCTGACTGGTTTATGTGGCAAGCCTTAATGAGTAACACTTCATTTGCTTCTGGAGACGCACTTCAGAGTACTTGGCAGGCTGATGGTAAATTTGCACTAGGAGAGCGTGCTGCTGCTGCAAACGTGTTCCAGCATTCTTCAAACTTTGCTACTGCTTCTGAGTACCATCTATATTTCAAAATGGATAACGTTGTTTATCAGGTTTCTAACGCAACTGTTAACCAAGGGTCTATTGATGCTGCTATTGACGGCATTGCTACAACCACTTGGACAGGATTCGGTACAAACCTAATCGAACTTCGTGATGATAAACGTAATAATGCTGTTTCAGTATTCGGTGGAATACTAAATGCTGGAGGAAATGAAATCACAGCTAACTCAAATCAGTATGCAATGACAGCTGAGGCTTCTTATCATCCTTGGAACTCTTATAATGTTTCTGGCACAATTTCTTCTGCTAGCTTCATTAAGAATAGACTTTCAACAATTGATATTAAGCACGCTGAAAGTTCAACTGCTGCAGGAGTTGATTTCACATTCCCAGTAACTGCACTCAGTTTTGACTACAATAATAACATCACATACTTAACACCAGAAGAGCTTGCATCTCTTAACTCACCTATCGGTCAGTTTGCCGGTGCTCGTGCTATTTCTGGTTCACTAAGTGCTTACTTACGTGGTGGTTCAAGTGATTCTGCTCAGTTCTTGAAGCAGATCGTTGAAGATACTCGTACATCTTCTTCTGCTACATCTAACGCTAACCTTAAAATTGGCGGAGCAACAGCACCATTCTTTGCAATCGATATGCCAAAGATTCAGTTTGAGATTCCAACTCACGCTGTTGAAGATGTTATCGGTATTACAGTTAACTTCCTTGCTCAGGAAACTAGCAAAGGTACCGGAGATGAGTTGACACTTATTGTAGAAAAGTAAGTTAAATGAGCTTTGAGGGGGCAAAATTTAATTTCATGTGGGTGCTCACTGTTAACAAACGTCAAACTTGCCCCCTCAGTTTGACAGGCGTTGATAACGACGGTGAGCACCCTTTTTATTAACATAGAGGGGAAAACCAAAAAATGAGTAAAATTTCAAGTTTAATGGCAAAGGAAACCGTAATTGACGTAGAGTTTCCTGATATCGAAGGTTTTGTAGTTAATCTAGTATATTTAGGTCGTGATGATCTAATGAAGATTCGTAACTCAAGTCTTACATATAAGTTTAATAAGCGTACTCGTCAACGTGAAGAGGAAATTGATAATGATAAGTTTATTGAAGAGTATTCACGTAGAGCAATTAAGGGGTGGTCAGGTCTTAAAGTTAGATCGTTGCCCAAGCTTCTTCCAGTAGATATTAGTTCTATGGAGCCAAATGAGGACGTAAATTATTCTGAAGAAGACGCACTAGATCTTCTAAAGAATTCCACAGTTTTTGATCAGTTTGTAACTGACGCACTAAATGATTATGAGCAGTTTTCTATTAATAAGAAGGCTGAAGACTCAAAAAACTCGAAAAGTACCTCCGGCACAGCTTCCAAGCAGGGGGAATGACCCAAGACCAATATCTGTTAATGTGTGAACAGATGGGATGGGACCCTGACCCTGACGAAATGCCGCCAGAGGTACATGAATTAAGTTACGAAGCGCAACAAGCTCTAAGGCTTTTTAATGCTTTACCAGATAAGATAGAGGGAATGAATGGAGTCTGGTTAGGTAAAGACTATGCAGGTTTAGGAGATATTATGCGCATCTATAAAATTGAAGATAGTGAAGAGGTGTTTGAACTTCTTCAAGTATGTATTTCTGAGGCTTCTACACACTATGACCAACAACGTAGAACTAGAGAAGCCGCATCAAGGGTGAGACGCTAGTGGCATCAATTAAAAATATCATTGAAACTACTTTTAGTACCAAAGGAGCGGCTGCAGCAGCTGCGGCTACTGAAACAATAACTAAACAACAAACCAGACTTGGTCAAACCAGCGCATCAGCAGGAAGACAGTTTTCTGCTCAAGCATCTGGTTTGGGAGGTCTGGTTTCTGTTTATGCGGGTGCTGCCGCTAATATCTTTGCTATTACTTCTGCTTTCCAAGCTTTAAATAAAGCTGCTAGAGCAGAGCAAACTATTGCAGGTACTAGAGCACTAGCTTCTGTAATTGGTGAGAGCGGTAGTTCTATCATAAAAGATATTCAAAAAATTACTAACGGACAACTTAGTTTGGTTGAAGCATCTCAATCAGCTAACGCTGCCTTATCTGCCGGATTTGATTCAAGTCAGATTAATCGGTTAGCAGGAGTAGCTGTTAAAGCTTCTCGTGCATTAGGTAGAGATTTAACAGATGCGCTACAAAGAGTTGTTAGAGGTACTGCTAAATTAGAACCCGAACTATTAGACGAACTTGGTATTTTCACTCGTATTGACCCTGCTGTTAGTAAATATGCTTCTAAACTTGGTGTTGCTGCTGGCTCATTGACAGATTTCCAAAGAAGACAAGCCTTCGTTAACGCCGCTATTGAAGAAGGTGAAAGAAAATTTGGTATTATTCAAGTATCTGCTAATACTGCTCAAGCCAGTTTTGAAAAACTATCAGCTACTTTTTCTGACCTTATTACCAAGATAGGGGGAGTAGTAGCCGATGTTTTAGCTCCTGCTTTAGATTTTATTTCTAAAAATTCTGGTACAGCCTTTTTAGCTTTAGCCGCTGTTGGTTCAATTGTTTTTAGAAATTTAACCCAGTCTATAGGAGGATTCGCTGGTAGGGCTATTGAAAATCTTGGAGCTGTCGCTGATAGAGGAAAAATAGCTGCAGGTAGTATTGCTAAAGTAGCAGAAGCCACCGAAAAAGCACAAACAGCCTCTCAAGGTTTTAGAGGAGGTTTTGTAGGCTTAGGAGCTGCAGGAGGCGCGGAAGCTAGAGCTGCTAGAGATCGTGCTCAACAAGGTGGATTAACTACTCGACAGATGCTAAAAGATAAGGCTACTATGGATAAAGTAGCGGCAGCAGAGAGAGCTTATAGAAGAGAGATTCGTCAAGGAAATATTGCGCTAAAAGATAAAGAGAAAGCTCTAAAAGCTTCTATTGCTAGACAACTGGCTGCAGGTGCTGTTTCAACACAATACGGAGTTGCTATTAAAGGGGCTGGCGCGGCTAATGTATTTTTTGCTAGAACAGCTAATGTCGCTGCAGCAGCTGCTACAGCTTTAGGCACTGTTTTGAGTGTAGTAGGAGCAGCTATAAGTGGTATATTTATAGGTATTGCTGCGATACAAATTATAGGTACAATCTTTGACGTAGACATTTTAGGAAACATCGTTAAGTGGTGGAATAAGCTGTTCGAGAGTTCTCGAAATGTTAAAGCTGGTATTGAGGGAATTGCCGCCGCAGCAACTAATGCTAATATTAAGGAACTTAAGCTTGAAGGCTATGACACTGAAGGTATCAAAAGAGTAAATGAAGAAATTAAAAAGATTCTTAGCAACACTAACGCTAATATTACAGAAGGAGCTAGGCAAGCACGAGGACAAATTGCAAGATTTAATAAAACTGTAGAACGAGGATTTACTCCAAGCGCAGGCGGGCAACAGGGTAGTGCTATAATTAATGTAAAAGATTTTGATAATATTGATAAACTTAAAGGGTCTTTTGAGGCTTTTGGGATTGTCACGCAGAAAGTAGGTGAAAAGTCTTTTGTTCGCTTAACCGATATTAAAAAAGGTGTAGAGGGTATTAATCAAATAAAAGCCTTAGATATTGTTGACCAATTTAATAAATTAAATAAAGAATTTAATAATACCCCAGAACAAAAAGAAAAATTAAAAGCCCTTCAGTTAGCTCTTAAAGAGCTTGCTAATGCCCTACCTACAGGATTAGTCGGTAAAGTAGCAAAAACTCTAGAGCTTCCTGCAGATAGAGTTGCAATAGCTTTTAAAAAATTAGGGATTACAATAAAAGAATCAGGCGTAGCTCTTGGAGGCATTAAAATAGCTGATGATTTTAATAAGTTACCTACTGACGTAAGTGCTGTTATAGAAAGCTTTACTAGGGCAGCTGACTTAGGTAAACAAGTGGGCGACTCTCTAGCTTCTGGTGGGGCCAATACAGAGTCTTTAGGTGCTCAAATGGCTGCGTACTCTAAGAAAACTGATGATGCTAGAACGGCACTCATTGCTCTTACGCAAGCGAGAGGAGAGGACGCAGATGACGATGTTGGTGTTGAAGCTGCGGCAGTAGCATACGAAAAGTTAAAAGAAGCTCTTGAAAAAGCTACAGCTGCATATAATGCACTAAAGAATGCTGAGTTAGCTGTTAGATTAGTTGAAAAAGAGTTTAGTACTGAAAGAGACGCTTTTCAAAAAGCTTTCATTAAAGGTTTTGTAGACGCTAATGGAAGACTAGCAAAATCTGACAATGAGGTTACTAAAAATAGATTAGCAAACTTGCAAAACATTGTTAAGACAGGAAAAGAGGCTACGGAGTCGCTAAAAGCAGCACAACCAGGCGATGTAATGATTTCTGCTTATAAAAAGCAGGAAGAAGCAGGAAGAAAAGCTACAGAAGCTGCTGTTGGTGCGGCTTTCAAGCTTCGCCAAGAAATTGAAAAAATTAATGTAGAATTAGATAAAAGAATCAAAAAATTGAATGAAGAACTATCAATTCTTAAGAAACAAAATGACTTAGCAGCCTATAGGAGAAAGACTGCTGAAATTCAAGCAACGGCTCAAAGAACCGCCACTATGGATCAGGCTATTCTAAAGAATATTCGTGGAGTTGAACTAAAACAACTGCAAGATCAGATTGCAAGCGGTCAAGCACTGCTACAAATTGGTAAAAATAGGATAGACGGAGAAACAGCAATAGCAGAGGCTATGGAGAAGCAAGCCAAAGCTGCCTCTGACTTAAAAATTGCACAAGTAGAGCGTGCGAATCAAGCTGCTATGGCACCCCTTCGTCGTCAAGAAGCTGTGCAAAGAGACTTACCTAACCTATCTTCTGATCAACAAAAGAATAACTTACAAAAAGCTATTGCAATTCAAGAGTTTAATAATGGAATGCGTTTGATTGTAGAAAGAAAAGCAGCAGCAGAAAGAGAGGCTGCGGCACAAAAAGCTGCTATAGATAGAAGAGAACGTCTATTAAATTTAGAATTGTCAACTAAACAAGCTGAGATGAAAACTCAAGAAGATATTGTAAAAAAACAAAAAGATATTGCAGACTTAAATAATAAAATTGAATTAGATAAGGCTAAACTTACTCTTGAACTAGCAAATAGAAGAAAGGGAGAGTTAGAGTTAGAACAGGGGTTAACTAAGCAACGTATTGAGTCTCAAAAAAATAATAGATTAGCAGAACTAGATATTGTTAAGAAAAGACTTGATCTAATTAAGATTGAGGCAGACGTT
>Ga0208644_1001243_pt1 | contig 21593 bp, 50 predicted proteins | sample VirMetDEL_Nov_18_FD_184517 | JGI IMG/M metagenome (GOLD analysis project Ga0208644, IMG submission 184517) | Aqueous microbial communities from the Delaware River and Bay under freshwater to marine salinity gradient to study organic matter... | ecosystem: Environmental > Aquatic > Marine >...
TGGGCCGCTATACGCACTTTTAATCGCTGATATAGGCCACTGATCATTGTATCTTTGGTTGTGTTTTCTGCCTTGTCTTTCAGCCTCGTCGTATGCAACATCTAAATTGGTAATTAATTGCTTTTCATCTTGATCAGAGGTGTCTCGAAAAACTCCTCTTTTAAAGAAGTCTAGGAAACCCTCTTGTAAGATAAGTTGTCTTATCTGACGTCTTGTAATTTTCATTGCTACTCCATATTATATACTGTATACATAGGTAAAGTTTTGCGAAATTTCTCCGGAAATTTTTGTGAAATAATGAGATTTTCTCACGGAGCTGCTCTCACTTTTTTACTTTAAACAAAGTTAATCTTATCGCCTAAGGCAGAAATTATACTCGGGCCACCCGTCTTCTTTCGATATACTCTGTTCTGGAAAGTCAATTGATCTCTGCGGCCGCAAGTCCCGGGAGATAGGGCAGTGACGTCGACATCGACACCTGCCCGATTATCTAGATAAAAATTCCAAACTCTTTGAGCATCAGCAGAAGACCCACTACTGTCACTAATAAGGCCGGCCAGGCCGGCGATCTCCATGGCAATGTCATACATCATCGGGCCCAGGTCTTTTGCCGTCTGGGGTTGTCGTATTCCGTGATTTTTGTAGAACTTATCACCTCGCACGGAGACGTTCTTGATCTCCCAGTGAGGGCAGTCGGCTGTTTTTTTCATTTGTAAATGTGCAATCTCAGTGTCACCCCATTTTGGCAAGATCATATTACCAGTGATATGTACTGTTTCAACAATCCCCTCAGTAATGCCGTCCCACTCGTCTTCGTCAGCTGCGTCTAGAGAAAATCTTTGGACAGTCCAATAGAAACTTGGGTCTAGACCACTAGGTTGCCTGGCGGGCATCTCATTAAGTACACCTTCAATAAGTCTTCTTAAATAGTTTCGTGTTATTTTCATATATGACTCACTTTTTACCTATCCAAAACGTATCTTGTCGCCTAAGGCATCGATGATGCTCGGAGATCCTGCCGATTTTATAAACTTCAACTCAGAAAACTCAGGACGCCTTCCCTCAGCTAATTCTCTCATCCATTTCCCAACACATCGACCTATAGGCTTAGTTATGACATCCGGCCGATTATCCAGGTAATATTCCCAAACTCTAGCTGCATCATCAGACGTCGTCATCCGATCACTCATGATCCCACGATCAGCGGCGATATCCATTGCGATATCATACAACAAGGGACCGGTGCCGTCAGGTGCGCCTCTTAAATAAGCACGATAAACTTCCCAAGTTCCTCCACAATACCGAGACGTCCAATATCTCATATATAATTCAGCCTTGATTCCTCCACTCTGATCGTGTATATGAATCATCATCATTTTCATTGGATCGACCGGTCCGCCGTCTTCATGGGTAAACCAGTCAGACATGTCAGGCACATAAGTATCTTTTTGAACCGTAACATAGAAACCCGAGGGCAAAAGATCAGGTTGCAACATCGGCATCTCGTTAAGCATTCCCTCGATTAATCTTCTTATATGTCTGCGCGTAATTCTCATAGTGATAATAACTATCTAAAAGTTCCTCAAATTTTCCGGAGAAAATAAAAAGCCAGTGTCAACTGGCGCGAGCTAGCCCTGCCCTATGAACGACGAGTATAAGCCCCCGGGGTCATCCTCGCCGCACTGTCACCGAATAAAATCATCTTCAAAATATCCGGATCGATCAACACTAGGATCTCTATTTCTATTACCGTAGTATCTCCGGTTATGAACCATCTCACGGTCGAAATATTCGGGATCCACCTGTTCATCTTTTAAAATTTTTGATTTGACTAGATCATATGCCTGCTGATCAATATCGTATACCGGTTCCATGTCCTTTAACTTTGAAAAACCATAGGAATCTTTAGGAATCGTGGCAATCACATCTGAAGCTTTGTTTCCTAATTTTTCTAAGTCACCCACCTCACCATACGCGATATAATCATCCACATAATCAGGATCACCACCAAATGCATCAATAAAAGACTGTGCCTGCGCTAGCCGACCGCCATCAATAAGACTGTGTATTTTATCTAAATGTTCCGGCGGGATATTAGCAACAGAGGGCTTAATTCTGTGTTCGTTAATTGCCTCTTTAATTAAACTTCGCAGTTGACTTCGTGTAATCTTCATTGCATCTCCAATATATAAGCATAATTATCTAAAAATTGGTCAAATTTTCCCGGAGAAATTTTTATGATCCGAACAACAAATCGTATTCATCACTGTACAGAATACGAAAAGGGATATCCCTTTTCATCGTCACTGCCTTAGCTAGCCGATGATTCCCGTCCAGAACGACCTCAGGTCGGCGAGTCGCCCTGTCTACAACAAGGATGATCGGCACAGAAATATCAGCACGCCTCATGCGCCGCTTTTGTATACTCAGTCGACGCCCCAACATTTTATAGAGTGAACGAGCGGGCATCCGGTGCACTCGTCTTCTTCTCACATTTAGGTACCGGAATATGTCTTCCAAATGAATGACCCGGTCGCCTGTTTCCCATGATGTGTCAAGTCCTGCCATATTTTCCTCTGTATATTATACAATAATTAGGAAAAGTTTTCAGAATATTCTCCGGAAATTTTTGTGAGAAAAACCCTTATGTCCACAGTCTGGCGCGCAGAAAACAGGGCTGTAAATTAAATTGCTGCTGCGTGTTCGTATGTTCCGGTAAGCTGGTCAAAAAGTTGACGTGCAGAAAAATTGTACTTAGGCAGCCTGGCGCCAGGGGGCTCCGCCGGTGGGCATTTAGGGGGGCTGCGCGCTAGGGGCGGGGGCCCAGGGGGTCAGAGAGGGGCTCTAAAAGGGGGCTCTGTAACGGCCCTCTAGACACCTCCCAGCACATTGCACCCATCGCCACAATGCATCTCGCGCCCACTCAAGACACACACAAAAATGTAACACTCGACCCCGTGGTGTATAATATATATGTCCACCTCGCTCAGAGGCGCTGGAACGGGAAACCGGCTTAAAGGACACCACCCACCAACCAAAAGACAGGAGCCCACTATGGCTACAACCAAGACCCTCATCGCTAACCTCAACTCTCTGCTATGCAACGGCTGTATCTCAGAGGCAGAACACAAGCGCATCAAACGACGCATCATCCAAGCCGAAGCCGACCGCGAAGAAGCAGCCATCGTTGCAGAGCTCACCACCAATCTCACAGCCTTTGCCCAGCCTGGTACACCTTATGCCATCTCAGATCTGGTCAAGGAAGTTATGGGTATCTCAGCACCTTGTCACGGTTATCAAGAGACACAGGAAGAGGAGAAGTACCGCAACGGTGTGGCTAAGCCTCGTATGAAAGCTGCCATTGCCTCACTGGGTGAGATGGTTACAGTGTCTGGCTCAAAAGCACAGACTCGCTACCTCTTCAACGGTGAACTGCCTCAAGTCGTGGAAGCCATGGATGAGCTAGCTCAAGACAGCTCAGACACAGAGGCCTAAGCCACACACCCACTCCCGCGGGGAGCTCCGAGAGGAGCTCCCTCTTTTTGTGCTCGAGATACGAAGACTGCCCGGGCACAAGATACTTAAGACCATGCCGACTAGTCTTCCCTACATTCCCCGTCCTCAGTTAACTCCCCACCTCCGGCCTGGCTTCTTGATAGAGTGGATGGAGGACGAGACGGGCACGAGACACTTCGCCATTATCATTACTGTCCATGTGCACGAGATAACGGATCCTCGCAGCCACTGGTGTGATGTAGTTTCACCTGGTGGCCGTGTAGTGTTTATCCACCAGATCATTCGTGTGCACGCTGTGCTACACCATCCCAGCATAGTTGCCCGGGCACGAAGTACTTAGAGGATGCACCAAAGAGCAGCTGCCAAGAGGACACAGGTTGCTCCTAGAGCATGGTGTAGTTTATAGCCTTGTATCCACCTGGTCACGGGTGCAATGTATCTCTGTTCCATTCCTAGATCCTCCTTCTCTGCCGCTCTAGCACTAGCTCTGCGTACCACTGTGCAAGGTGCACATCTTCTTCGGTCTCCCTTTCCCCGCGCGCGAGATGACTTTCCCTCTCTGCGATCTCGAGCTGAACGCGAGATAGCTCGTGCAAGAGTTCTGCGTCAGACACTGATGAGCACGAAGTATCTGGCACCGGTTCATCCCACTCGTCCTCGTCATCCCAGTCTGCATAGATACTGTCCCGGTACTGCTTCCACCTAGCTGCTTCTCTCTGCTTCTGCTCTGTTACTAAGCGGCGGAGTCTCCGCTCTTCTTCGCGGAGCTTCTTCCCTGACCATTGCCATGCAGCTTTGGTCTTCTTTGTCTTTGCTCTCCGCCCCATTCTATCTACCCATTCTTCTGGAACCACCTGGTGATCACCCCTGTAGCTCTAGTGTATGTCTTGCAGCTGCCGTCTTTGTAGTAGACAATGTAGTAGCTGTTATTGCCTGCTGCTGCTTGCGTGATTGATCTGATGATCTTGCCGTTGCTGTCTGTCATGTGGTGCTCCTGCGAGTAGTATTGGTTTGAATGTGTAGTATATGTTAGGTTGTTGCGGATTAATCTTCGCTGAGAGGATCAGCTTGTTGGGTGTGCTGGCTGCATAGAAGGTGACTACTGCGCCATTAAAGAGAATGTTGTAGCCAACGCCGCGTAGTCTTCCCCTCTTCTTATCTGAGGTAGATAGGACAATGGCAAAGCCGTCTAGTTGAAGGGGTAGATTAGAGAGGTGCATCAGTGCACCCGGTTGCAGATCGGGTCTTAACATGAATACCAGTCAATAGGATACTGCTGTGTCTTCGGCCGCCAAGTAAGATCTGCGCTCTTGCGGAACTTGCCGTTAGCCACACCAAAGATGGGATGATCTGTGGGAGAGCATGCCAGACATGATGTGGTAGATAGTAGCTGTCGTCCCTCATTGATGTTGTCGTCGGTGAAGTTGCTGCGCTGATAGCGGTCACCCTTGCTGATCTTGCAGCTGCAACCAATGCACACATATTCTTTGCGGGCTTTTGGCTGGCTGATGCTGATAATGCGGATGTCGTTGTGAGGATATGAAAGTCTTGAAGTCATGGTGCCTCCTAATCTTGCGCGTGAAGTTGAGTGCTAACGATCTCGTGGTAGAAGCCGTCAAAGAAGAATGCATCAGCCGCATTATGCATATTATACATCTCCTCTTCCATATCTCCTAGATCTCTATCCAGTTCGTCACCGTTATCTACAGCAAGACCCTCAGCATGAGCCTGTGCTGCTTGAAGTGTGTGAAACGCGCCAAGGATAACTGACGGTGAGTGGTCGAAAGATCGAATAAGAATGTAAAGTGTCATGGTGTCTCCGTTTGGGATTGCTTGGTTCTTATATATTATACACCGCTGTTGCCTGTTTTACATTATTGTGGTGTGCCATATGACTCATACTTTACAATTTTCCAGCCGGTGTCGCCCAACCAGTCTGAATAAGCTTTCCCATTGTTGAGGCTGATTATTGCTGCGTCTTCGCCTATACTCTGACAGTTACCAAAACCACACACAGGTATACGACCCTCAACTGTATATTTACATTGATATCTTTTGTCTCCTTTGTATACAGAGCACACAAAGCTATTGTCGTCTTGATCATCCGCAACACAAGAAGAAGCTGACAAGCATATTTGTTTGTGTCGTTTTGCCGCGGCTGACACTGCCTTTGTTGTCTTTTGCTGGTGTTCAGACAGTGTTTGCTTAAGATTATTGTTCTCGCGCGTCAACCTATTGATCTCCAGTTCAAGTTCTTTTGCTTTGCTATTAGAAGCTAACATTGCTTGATTGCTTCTTTCAACCTGATACTCTGCCATGGCAACCTTATCACCAGCTATATTTGAGAATGCTTCTGTTCCTAGTGACAAAGAACATACAAACCCAAGTGCCATTGACAAAACTGACAGACGTGTTCTTGACTTAGACTTGGCAATTGCTTGATCTCTCTGTCGAGTAAGCGCATTAGTAGTATCATTGGCTGTTTTGACTTCTTTTTGTGCTATTTCAACCATTTGTTTTGCTTCTGTCATAGCTTCATTAAGCCTTTCATCCACTGTATTGCGGAGTTGTGCTTCTTTTAGTGCAAGGTGTATATCATTATCACGCTCTAATGCTTCCCTTCTTTTGTCACATTCTATTTTAAAAGCTTCTTCTTGGCGGATCAATGCTTCTTGGAGAAGAAGCCATGGCTCTGCATTCGCAATATGCTCTCTCTTATTCCGTTCTTCTGTCAATGCAGCCTGTGTAGAACTTAGCTTCTCCTTAATAAAAGATGGCATCAAATGCTCTAACATGATGTGTTCAATAATGTCAATGGCTTTAAGACCGTCACCTTCGTCGTCAATAAACAAAAACTCTTCTGTATTGTGTGAGATCGGATTCCATCTTACATCATCATGTCGCTTGAGGAAGTTGTGAATAGAATGATCCTTCATGTCACCTACTGCCCATTGTTTGATCAGTACCCATCTGCCACCTGATTGCTTCTTCTTATAATCAGGATCTCTGAATCTGTCTTCTGGTAGTCTGCCATTATGTGTCATTCCTACATTAGCATAGAGGCCTCCGCTGTCAGACACAGACCCGGGTTTAGTGTTTCGCTCTCCTGCAACTAAGTAGATATAGTTTGTCATGTTTGCCTCCAGTGGTTGTGGTTATATTATACAATACATGATGTGCTGTTACATCGGCGGTAAGAGGAAGAGCAGCGTCCTTTTGCCACTCTTCCAAACACCAACCACGGAGTTATTCTTTAGAGCATGCCTTTATTGCGAGCGAGCCATCGTGGCATTGTGATGTCGCCTGAGGATGCGTTGATTTGGATCTGAGACTTCGGCAACCAGACTCTCTTGCTGTCCCATAGCACACGGACTGCCTTTCCTTTCACTAGCTGTACTTCCACACCACGGATGGTGATGGATGCTGCAGTTCCGTCGTTGTCTCTCTTTACTTCCACCGGCTTTGTGGGTAAGGTAACTGGTTGCCAGGTGAGAAGTTCTCCCAGTTGCTTCCAGTGGATCCCAGCAATCTTCTGGCCAAGTGCCAATGCACTGTCCAAGCCGTGATTGTTGATGTAGCGGCTGAAGACTCGATTAGCGACTGGGTGTGCCAGTGACTTGGGCTGCCACTTCTTCTCACCTGTCTTGGTGTTGATGCCAGTGACGAACTCAAAGAGACGAGTGCCGGTGGTGCCGTATGCTGCTGAGAAGCCGATGTCATTGTTGATATGTGTGCTTTTGGCACGGAGTTCGCCTGGTGTCTGGTTCTGGCCAAGAATGCGGATGGCCTCGTCGACATAGGCTGGGTTGTTGAGCAAGGTTTGGATTTGACTTTTAGTGTGACTAGTCATAGTATCTCCGATTGGGGTTGTGGTTATATTATACAGGGTGTGAGGTGGTGTTACACAATGCGCTGTGTCAGGTTGCCGTTCCTTGCTTGTGCCACCAGACGAGTGAAGCCACCATAGCGGTTCGGCCCGTTCTTGCGAGATGTAAGGATACAGTGTGCATGACGATTGAGTGAAGGTGTATTGCGGTTTAAGTCAGGATCGCTTACAGCCGTCTTGTGAGTATCCAGCACCTGATTGATGACGAACCAGGGTTTAAGTCCAGTGCTGCCACCGGTCACTGCTTCCCGGATGACCACCATGGCGTTGATGCCCACTGTCCAGCCTTTGGCTTCACAGATCTGATCTGCTACCAAGGCCATATTGCGGAGGACTTGTTGCTGTGTTTGTCCCTGTGATGCGAAGTAAGTTGCTGCTTCATTTGTAAGTAAAAGTTCGTGTTTCATGTTATCTCCGTTGATGGTTGACCTATATATTATACCAAGCCTGCAAGTGCGTTACATTGTTCCAGTAGTTCTCTCTGCTCTGCATATGCCTGATCCAGTTCGCTGCTGATCTCTGTCAATCTCTCTTTTGCTGCCGCGGCTGCGTTGCTGATCGAGGTGTATTCCATCCAGCTGTGACTGTAACCCACTTCATACACATGGTTGTTCGCTGCCTGATTTGCCCGGCGACGTCGCTGCTCCTGTGCCTCTCGCTCTACCCAGAGAGCATTGATACGGTCTTTAAGTTGCTCTAACTGCTGTTCTAATTGTTCTGCTGTCATGGTCGATCCTTTGGTCTGGGTTTAGGTGTTGTGCTGTGAGGGAAGAATACTCCGCCTGGGATGATGAGTTCTGTCATGTTACCTCCTATTTGTCACTGAAACCAAAGTCCCAGTCGTTGTAGTTTGCATCGTCATTGTCAAGTTCGAACTGTTGATGTGCCATTCGTTCAATTTTGACTGCGACAATTAAAAGTAAGAATGCGTTGATAACGAGTAATGCTGTCATGGTATTTCCTTGGTTGGTTCTTGTATATTATATTGGGTTGTGTTAGCAGTTACACTTTAGCCTGTCCAGTTCAGCCTGCCAGGCTGTTCTGCGGTTGCGGCATAATCCGCATCTACAGTCCATGAAGTGAGTGCGCGTTGCCGGACGACCAAGGAGGAACTGTAGTTGCCCCATCCGCTTGATCCGCTTTTGCTTCTCTGCTTCCGCTGCCTTTGTATGCACTAAGTCTGCTGCCATTGCAGCAAGTATCCATCCTACCATATTATTTGTCTCCGTTGTTTGGGGGTGTGAGGGTCAATAAGAATAATGGTCCTAATGTGATGATCATGAGTCCGATAACGATAACCATGTTGCCTCCTGTGGTGGTTGTTTATATTATACACCACCTGACACAGCGTTACATTTTATACCAGTCTTATGCCATCCAGGATCCGCCATAGCACCAAGGCAGCCACAATGGTGAAGGTCCAGCCGATACCTACTGCCCAGATCATGATAGCGATCAGACCGAAGGGAACTGCAAATGCCAATGGCAAGACCAGAACTCTGTCGATCGCTAGCTTTCGATCTGTGCCGGGAATGTTAAAGTAGTCTCTGTCGTTGCTCATTTTGTCCCCCTACATATTCCGGTCTTCTGGCAGAATACCTGCCAGTCCTTCTCGTCCCAGCATTCTGGCTGGGAACCACTAGCCTTGCTGATACACTTAAGACGCAGATCACTCTCTGCTTGCCTCTCCGGCGTATTCTGTCCCGCCTCCCAATAGATGAGGAAGGCAAAAACTGTGACGATAACCGCCAACCAAACGAAACCCATATTGTCTGGGTCTTTCAAAAACTGTCTCATATTCTCTCCCTAGTCTGCATCTTCAGCGAGTTCTGCCAGAATGCTCAGCCATTGCTTCTTTGCGGCGCGCTGTTGCTGTTGCTTCAACTCTTCTTCATATCGCTTCTGCAATTGACGGTTCTTGCGCGAGCGGCGTCTGAGGCTGTGATTGTTTTTGTCCTTGTAAAGTCGCATAGTATCTCCTGCGGTGGTTGTGGTTATATTATACAATGCTTGATGTGTTGTTACACAAAAGAGAGAGAGCCAGGCGAACTTCTCCTTTGCCCGACCCTCAATCACTTCCCTTTATTTAGCCGGCTCAGCTACTTTCGCGCGCTCCATATCCAGCACGAACTGACGGAGATCTGGAATGAGAAGATCAGGCTGAGCCGGCTGTCGGTCAGCTACAACCAAAGTAAGTGACGGCTTGACCAACTCCCCTGTGAGAGAGATCTCATCGAAGTCAATGAAGACAACTGGTGCTTCTTGAGTGGGTTCAGCTGTTGCTTCTTGAACCGGTTCAGCTGTTGCCAATGAGATAAGTGCAGTAAAGATAAGTGTTGTCATGGTGACTCCTAAGTATGGGTTGAGGTTAAGCGGTTTGGCGGATGAGTTGACACTGACTGACGGGTAACCGATAGAACTTGCCGCCGCGTTCAGCTGTGACTTCTGTGCCAGGTAGACCAACATAGCCGATGAAACGATAGGTGTTGCCTTTGTAGATAACTGTCATGATGACTCCGTTGTGGTTGTTGTGGTTCTTTTATATTATACTGAGAGAGGGAATGGGTTACACTTTTTGTATAACCCCTCCCAAGTTATGGGTTAGTCCTCATCATGAGCTTCAGGTTCTACAGTGATGGGAGCCAGGGCAGGAAGTTGAGGTGGGATCATATATCGAGTTTGTGCCCCACTTCCCACTGTTACCGCACCTAGGTTCTCCAAGGCCGCTTTCATCAGGGGTTTAGCAACTCCATCTCGATGCTTTTGTTCAGCTTTGGTTTCCTTGTGACCATGACAGGGTGCCAGGATTCCCATCACTTCCTTGACCAGGTCGGAGATGGAGTATTGAACACCTGGAGTCATGAACTCAGAAGTTTTGAGTGAGAGAGCTTGGACCTTTTGATCGTGCTCGGCTTGTTGGATTTCCTTGAGAATACGGTTTTTGAACTTGTCAGCTTCCTTTTGGGTCATGACACCGTTATGCACAAGGCTTGAAAGGTTTGAGAGGAGAGTTTTTGTAGTAGCCATGTTTGGCCTCCGTTGTTGGTTGATTGGTTCTTTTATATTATACTGGGTGTGTAGTGCTGTTACATTTTTTGTGAGGGAGCTCAGGTCCGTTTCCGGACCCTGGCTTGAACACCTTTGAGCTGTTGACCTCGGCCTTCCAATACCTCTTTGAGCTTGTCTCGACCTGGGAGGGTTCTTACTTGTTTGGGAGTTCCGGACTTCTTTCGAGCTCTTCGAATGATGACCCCTTCCTCTCTATAGGACTTAAGTCGGGTGTAATCCCCAAACAGGATCGATATCTTATGAAGGCCGCGAGGTTCAATATCCCCTCCATATATAATATGACCGGTGAGCTCTCTAAACTTCGAGGCGGGCATTTCCATCATCACCCCTTGGCCTAGTTCCTTGTCCCAACACCCACTGTTCCAGACTACTAACGGATCTGGATTAGGCCAACGGATCAATTCCCCATACTGGTCATATTCATCATTATCACACCATCTTCCCTTAACGGTTATCTTAATGGTTATCCTTTCATTTCCCATGTTACCTCCTGTGGTTCTTTTATATTATACACCACGGGAATAACGGTTACACTTTTGGTCATAACTGTTATTCCCTATCTCGGAGGTGGGAGAAGGGTTAGAACTGAGCCAATAAGCTCTGCTGGGATAAGTAGTCGGGGATACGGATCAAGACCAGATTGGACTCTTCATGCCGGATACTGTCACCCAGTTCCATCTGATCGATGAGTGATAGAACCTCAGGGCTGTCTTCGAAGTCGGCAGCAATGTCACCTCGTGTCCAGATCTCTGGGGAGTGATCCTCACCGGGCCACACGGCCAAGAAGAGAAGTTTAAAACCGTTTTGATATGTGTTGTTGAATTGTGTCATAGTGTCTCCTAGTGTCCTTTGTATAGATAAGCTGATGCGACGTGTGATTGCTCCGACCATTCGCGTAATAACTTCTGGCGGCGCCATGGCGATGACTGAGTGAGGTCTAGTGAACCTTTGCTGCCATCGGTATAATGAATCATTAGATGTGTTAGTGTTATTCCTCTGTCCATGTGTCCTCCTGTGGTACCTTTATATTATACCACCCTGTGTGTCCTGTTACATAAAAGCTCTCGCGCGCGCAGTACGCGCGTAGCGCGAGATACATTGTGCCCAGAGGATCCCGCGCGTATACGCGTGCGTAGCGCGAGATACAAAGAGCCCGAAGGCGGGGATTAACTCCCCTCACCTAAGCGAGCCACTTCTGTGAACCCTGATTTCATGAGCTTGAGATAAACCAAGTGGCCTGAGCCTCCGAAACGGTTCTTGGCTGTAGAGAGAATGCGACAACCGCGGAGGTCCTCATCCTTTTCCTCCACAGAGAGGTGAATGTGCATATCCACCATGTGCTTGAGCTTATTCGATCCCGACATCTTGCCGTCCTTGTTTACCTGCCCGATGACCAGCACATTGCACCCGTTTTCCTTGGCATATGAGGTGAGTTGGGCCAGACTGCGTTCTGCTGTTGCTGTGGTGATACGACCGCTGTTGAAGTGCCCGTCATCCATACATTGCAGAGAGTCGACGATGAGGAAGAAGGGGCGATCGGGATGAGCCTCGCGCACTGTATCGCAGCCTTTGAGGAGGCTAGGAACATTAGACTCACCGCCGACACAGAATGGATGACGGAGTTTAAGTCGATTGGCTGTCATCTTTACCTGATAGAGCGATTCCTCTGCCGTGTTGAAGATCACCTGAGCTCCATGTCCTTGGAGTGCATTAGCCAGAGTGAGCATCATTGTAGTTTTGCCTGCTCCGGGTGTTCCAGTAAAGAGACCGCAGAGAGAGGGAGTAAAGCCTTTCCCGCCGAGTGCATAATCAAAGAAGCCGAGGCCACTAGGAATGCGCTTTTGAAGGAGAGCCGGTACAGCGATATCTTGGATTGAAGTACCAAAAGCGATATCTTCGATTTTAACGTTAAGTTTCATGGTTGTTGTCCTTGGTTGGATGGGTTGTGATTATATTATACAGGGTGTGAAGAGCCGTTACATTTTTGTGAGGATTTGCGGCAACCCGCCCCGGGGAGAGTTCATAAAAGTGCTGTCGGTCGTTCGTATGTTTAAGTCAAGTCGATCGAATAACTCACTTTCATCTCGCGCACTTAGTCCGAACCCAATTGATAATGATTATCATTTCCCACCCCGCACAGAGGAGTTAAAAGAATATGCCCTTGTCCCGAGTCTCTGCATTCTCCACATGCCGACTCAGCACCTCCCTGACTGTGGCCATACGGCCACAGCGGCGCAGTCGCTGCCTTAAAAGTTGTCGAGTATAGTGATACTCCTGGCGCAGTGATACCCGAGCGAGGATGAGTGGCTCTCGGAGGATCTCTCTTGCGAATCTGTAGATGACTCTTCCTGTCATGGTTACCTCTCTCCTACTCGGCGCTCATGAGAGCAATGATCTGCTCAGGTGTCTCTAACACTTTGATCGTCTCATGAGTGGTGTTGACATATGTCAGGCCTGATATATACATTGTAATGATATGGGAGGTGTTGATCCAGATATCTGTTTGGATGCTGTCTACTTTGAGAGACACACCGTATCCTGTTGTTGTTTGTGTTACCTTTGTGAGTTTGATAAACATGCGGTCTCCTTTGGTTGTAGATATATTATATACTTGGCTCTGTTCTGTTACACTTTGGTGTTCTTTTGCATTATGGTACTGGCCGTGTGAATGCTCTTCTTAGCTGTGCCTGGATCATGATGCGCTCCCAGTCTTTTTGGGAGAAGCTCTTGATGTATTTCTTTTCTATTGCTCTCTTTATGACAGCCGGTGATTGTCCCTCGTGGAGGAGGGACTCGACCTCAATGATGATTGCTCTTTCCTGACTCATGTGAACTCTTATGCTGCTGCGTGGAAGTATTTAGAGAAGGTCGATCGAGGAACTTCATACTCACCGTTAAGGCGACCGTTAACTCTCTTGAGGGTGACAGTGTCAGCTGTTACGGCTTTGATTCGATAGACTGCCTCTCTTGACTGAATAGACTTCACGTAGTTTCCTGTTTTGATACTGATTGTTGTAGTCATAATGACTCCTTTTGGGTGTTGGTTGTTGTTGGTTCTTTTATATTATACTATTGGTTTTGTGGTGTTACACTTTTTGTATTAGTAGTCGTCGCGGTCGACACCGGTCAAGTGTGCTCGGATCCCTGTGTATGTGAGAGGTGCTCCGTCTGGTGTTGTCTCACCCCAGCGATTGCGGAGCTCTCCTAACAAGACTGATGCGATCTCGTTCTTTGAGATATGTTTGCGGCCGAGAAGGTATTGAACTCGTTTGTAAACATCATATTCATTGCTGATCCAGAGTTCGATGTTCCAGTGGTTCCAGTTTTTGTGTCCTTGGTATTTTGGCATATTGCCTCCTGTATTGGTTGATTGGTTATGGTTTTATTATGCTTCCGATTTTGTGCCGGTCATTTGAAGAGCATAATCAGCCTCAGCTGAGTATCCTTCCAGTTTGTAGTCCAAAACACAGAAGCCGACTAAGTCTGATAACTGGTTGCAGATCTGGTCATTAATCGATCCTGCTTCGGAATCTTCGACTAAGTCGACTTCAACTGCTACCTTAGACGGCAGTGATCGCGCAACATCATTGTTTCCGTCGGTGTCCCATTCGATATGGTGTGCTAATAGTGTGATAATCATATTATTTCCTTGGTTAGTTTTTGTGGTTATATTATACTATTGGTTTTATGCTGTTACATTTCCGTTGTGTGAGTAGCCTCGGGGTGTCACCTTCCAAAACTCTTCGTAGCCTAGGTATATTTCCTCTGCTGTTTTCATGTTGATCACCTTTCGAAAAGTCTGCCCGTATCTGTCTTCACAATGTCCGATAACTTGCCAAGCTTGGCCTTTGTAATCGAAGTAACGGTTGAGAATGTTGCTGTATATGTTCATATGAACTCCTGTTTGGTTGGTTGTGGTTATATTATACTAACTGTTTTGTGTGGTTACACATTTGCTTCGTCGATCTTTACAACATTGTAGTCGGGTACCCATCGGTATAAAGTTTTACCGTCCTCAGTTTGATACTCAACTTCATAGTCGAACCGAGTCCAATAGTCTTCTCGAACTCTTCGTTTTCCGACCACTGTTCCGATGTGATCCACATCTTCAAACTCCTGATCTTTCCAATGCGCACGGGGACCACCTGGGTTTGTGTAAACTCTGATATGAAACTTAACTTTCATGTTGAACTCCTTGTTGGTTGGTTACTTTTATATTATACCACCAGTTGTGTGGTGTTACATTTTTTGTTAGCCTTGGTTGGTTACCCACCTCTTTCCTGCCACAGTTACCACCTGTGTCACCGTGGTTGCAGCCGCTGATCAATGAGCGAATACTGCCACCACTCCAACCACGGAGTCTAACTAAAAGTTAAAGTCGAATACCTTACCATTTCTCAGAAAACGAGTGCCTTCAAACTCTTCAGCGATTCTCTCTTCTTCATATTCTGCGTCATATGATTCTCGAAGTTGCCGATACCATTTGGAGCATAATGCATTCTTCCATGCTTCCAATGCTGTGAGAATAGCATCACGGTCTTCGTCTGTGACAGGCTCATCTCCACTGTCGAAACTAGCATAGACCATGTTTTCATGTACATAATGTGGGTATGACTTGCGGTCGATTTGAGCCGTGCATGTAGTTATATTGAAACTGAGTTCTTCATTGACTTCCTCTTTCAAAAGCGAAGTCAGGAGTTCTGTTGATAATGTGCCGGTGAAAGAAGCTCCGTCGCCTTGAGACCAAAAGCCTGAGTATTGGAAGTCGAAGTTTTCGATACCGAGCTCAGCAGCTTCTTCGTTGATTGCATCGATAACCCATTCGTCCCAGTTATCAGGCACCTCGTAGGCTTCAATGACTTCTTGTCGAATGTCTTCTGGAAGTTCTGAGAATGTGAATGTTTTGATTGTGTGAAGCTCTGGCATATTGCCTCCGGTGGTTGTTGGTTCTTTTATATTATACTGTTAGTTTTGTGGTGTTACATTTTAGTGTAAGCGTTTCAGTTCTTTATCAATGTCTTCTTGATCCATTGCCTTGATAGAAACTTCACCTGTCAGCAAGAAGTGGTGTAAAACATCTGAGATCTGTTGCAGATTTGCCCAATCTCTAGATATGAAGTGAGAAGCAAGTCCCTCATTAGCGATCAATGACTCGGGTGACAACCACTTGTCTGCTTCTTTCTTGGCAATCTGTGCCGCCACGAGTAAGTCGCCAAAAGTTCGAGTTCGAACAGATGACTCAGCATCAGAGAGGATCTCATTAACATTTCTTGTGATTGCCTGAGTATTGAGTGTGGGGAATATGTAAGTTTTCATGGTGCCTCCGTGGGTTATGGTTATATTATACTACCGGTTTTGTGGTGTTACATTTTATAATGCACCAAAGGTTCGGTTAAACCAGATCGCAATGGGATAGTAATGCTCGCCAAGATGCTGAGACATTCCCCACTGGTCTCCCAGTTCTGGATCATAAACATGAGTGACACCATAGCCAAGAAGCTTTTCAGCTAGCCACTCTCTGCCGCCCTCTTCGAACAGATCTTCAGGAAAGTGCTGGGTGGCTTTGTAAAACGGATTTGCAACATCACCATTGCCTTTATAAGTGACAAGAACGAGATCAGCAGGTTTATCACTCCCACCCGGGAAAACAATCTGACCTAATCCGCTGGGTGGTGATCGATAATCGATTGAGAAGTAAGTAAGTTTATCTAGATTTGACATGTAGACTCCTGTGATTAAGCGATTTTGCTTGTTTATTTGAACATGTTCATCATGATCTCGGCCCATTGGTCGATCGGGAAGTAACCGAACTCACCTGTTGCAAAAAAGTCATATGAGAGCTCCGCGTCATGTACATGAGTGACCCCTTGATCACGGAGATACTGGATGATCTCTGGTATGATTGGGCCTGGCCACCCTTCTTGTGCTGCTTGCTCAGAGTGGAAGTACTTGGTCTGAGTATAGGTTGGATCTTCATGCGGATTATCTCCATAGTCTACCAAGATCATGTTCCATTTGTCTCCGACCCTCTTGTATTGTGTACTGTCGATAATTTGACCCATTCCAGATGGAGGTGAACGGTAATCAAGTGAGAAGTATCTCATTGTGTTTCCTTGGTTGGTTGGTTATGGATATAGTATACACAGTGTGTGACAATGTTACATTTTCCAGCGTTTTTGTTCTTGACAATATACTCTGAGTATTTGATCGTTTAGTCCCCAGACCGATTGAAGGGTGTGCACATCAGTGCCACTAAAACCTGCTCGGCTGTTCTTGATCTCATCATCCTTTTCAGTAACTTTGACAGTCCTCAATTCTCCAGTGAAAGTCTCATACCGTACTGTGTCACCAACTTTGTATGTTTTGTCTACTGTTATTTTCATATTAAACTCCCCATCCCCATGAATGTTTTACTTGTCGAATCTTTTGACTTGAAGTGATATATATCGTTCCACCCGATCGCCAGCTTGTTGCTGTTCTCGAGCTCTGTTTTGTATACTTACCGTCACTCATCAAAAAGTTTTCGCCTACTTTGACATCCTTGAATGTCCTAGGTGTTTCTTGAATGTTTGGCATTGTGTCTCCTTGGTTGGTTCTTTTATATTATACACTATGTGTGTCAGTGTTACACATTTTGTAATGCCTTTATTGTGCCCATTCTCGAGATCTCATATTCATGCCCGGTGTCATCAACTAACTTGAAGTGCATGCAACCCCAGCCTTTGAGGATGTTGATATAAGTTTGTACTGACTGGAGTGTGGCATTCGCCATTTCATGGGACTGTGGTTCTTTACCATGAAAGAGCCATCGCAATGTATAGTTTTTTGTATTCATTCATCACCTCTAGTACATGTCTGTATCTAAGACCCATTCATTCTTTTCAGAGTCATGATAGAAGCACGGGGTTTCATTATACATATCGTTCATTTCTTGTGTTGCTACTTCGATCGGATCAGCATCAATACCGTCATTGTTGAAGTCTTTCTCTAAGTCTTGAGCATGTGACAGGATATACTTCATTCGCTCTTTGAGAGGTAGATCTTTGAATAAACGGTATTGTCTGGCTTCGCGAATATATTCAAACTCTCCTGTGATATTCTCATATGAGCTTTGACTAGTCATTTCAGATGCAACGGACAATACTTCGTGTGGAACGACATCCTTTGCGAATACTTCACCTGTATCCAAGTCGATAAGTCGCCATGTCTCATAATACCTGCCGGCAGCTTCATCAGTACCATCGATATATTCTATTGCCAGGTTTCGACCTGGGCATGCTAATCGAACTCGATAGTATACATCAGGTGTTTTAAGTTTTTTTGTCATATTATTTCCTTGGTTGATTGGTTCTTTTATATTATACACTATGTGTGTCAGTGTTACATTTTAGATGTAAAAGCATCGGTCGCGGAGAAGTCGTCGACCTTCAAGAACGAAGTCATCATCATTCCCGTCGTCTTCATCTTCATCAGTTTCATGAGCACCATTTGAAGCTTCAATTTGTTCTGAGCATGTGAAACAATAGAGTTGTGGGTCATCATAGTTGACATGTGGTGTCACTGTCTTACCTTCATCGCGGGATTCAGTAGCACATTCATGACATTCACATTTATAGTCTTCGACAACATAAAAGAATGGGTATCCCACAAAGTTCGGATCATTTGAGTATTTAGGGAGTGTGTTTTGTTTTGGCATATTGCCTCCATGTTTGGTTGATTGGTTGTGGTTATATTATACTATTGGTTTTGTACTGTTACATTTTGTGATGTACTTTCTTCTTTATATTCTGGAACTGTCTGTTTTTCTTTGTCTAGATTAAACTGTTCAGCAACTAAGTCAGTTGTAAAAGTAAAACCTTTGATAAGGTCTGTTAGCAATAATCCCCAGTCAGTGTAGATACCGATTGCAATCCCAAAGATTAGGGTTTTGGTTGTTGATGGTGTTTTCATAAGTTATCTCCTTGATTGGTTATGGTTATATTATATTATTGGTTTTGTACTGTTACATTTTTGTGTGTTGGTGTTATATACCCACCCTGTCCCGAGAGTAACCAGCTCTCTCTCCGTCTGCCCTTCTTATGTCTCATGTTTCAGAGTCAGCCTTATCATTGCTGTGCAGACTTAAACACCAACCACGGAGTTTATTCTTTTAAGTTAACAGGTCGAACAAAAGATCGAGTCTCATCAAACACAATTTTATTATTTTTTGATAATACATCAAAACATTGTTTTACTTCTTCTTCTGTTATACTTTTATCTTTATTCTTAATATAGTCAAAGACCATTTTAGATGTTATTGCCCAAACTCCAACGTCGTCGTGAAGATTGATTATTTCCTTAACATATTTTAAAGTTTTTATTGACAACATTTATTTACTCCTCGAGATGTTTTTCAAGCTCTTTGGTAAGATAATGTATTATCTTCGAAGAACCGTCTGTGTATTTTACAACATAATAAGATTCGAATCCATATACTGCTTCTTTTACTGTTAAGATTGTTTTCATTGTCTCCCCTTTTGTTTGTCTATCATCCGAATAAGCGAGAGATAGACGAGTTCTTGTGAATGGCTTCAATCGCGTCTGCGAATAAAGAAGCTGTTGATACTGTTTCAATTTTATCTGATTTATTCTGACTTTTTAATCGATCGATTGTGTCTGTTACTAAGATTTTTTTGATATCTGACTGCGCTATTCTTTCGAATGCGGGACCGGATAAAACGGGATGTGTGCAACAAGCATAAACTTCTATTGCTCCCTGTTCTTTGAGAGCTGTAGCTGCCTTGCAGAGAGTTCCCGCTGTGTCAGCCAAGTCATCAACAATAATTGCTGTCTTTCCATTCACATCACCCACAATGTTCATGACTTCTGATTGATTAGGTTCACTTCTTCGTTTATCAACGATTGCCATGTCTGCTCCGAGCCTTTTTGCAAAGTATCTCGCGCGCTCAGCACCACCTGCGTCAGGAGAAACGACAACACAGTCAGTGTTATCAACACAGTCGGCGTTTAAGATTTGTTGCATTCTTTCAGACAAGATGCCTGAAGCAAACAGATTATCGACAGGCATATTAAAAAAGCCCTGGATCTGCCCAGCGTGCAAGTCCATTGTGAGAACGCGAGATACACCGGCTACAGTTATCATATCTGCTATTAGTTTTGCCGTGATTGGAGCACGAGACCTGACTTTGCGATCTTGTCGGGAATAGCCATAATATGGTATCACAGCTGTGATTCGACCAGCGCTGGCTCTTTTACACGCATCGACCATAATGAGCAACTCCATCAAGTGATCATTGGCTGGCTGAGATGTTGACTGAACAATAAAGACGTCCCTTCCTCTCACATTTGAATCGATTTCGACAGATATCTCTCCGTCAGAAAAACGAGATACATTTGCCTCAGAGAGTCTAAGACCTAATTGTTTAGCGATTGAATCGGCCAAGACAGGGACGGCATTCCCTGCAAGGAGAATCATTTCTGAGTTCATTTCTTTCCCTTTTTGTGTTTTTGTTTTATGATTTCAGGTAGTGATGGCTTTGGTCCGCATATTGCCTCTTCAGCTTCGATCCAAAGTTTCCAGATCTTGTCTTTGTGTGTAGAAGTTGATCGAAACCAGAAGCCATCATTTTGATAGCTGGCAATCTTAAAAGAAAGATTTACCTCACCGGTGACTTCAACTTCTCGCGGTAGATCCCCTGCACTGACAGCCTCTATCAGTTTCTTCTTGATCCTTGCTTTCCCTACATCTGCATAACACGCTGAGATGTTATGACTTGAGCTAGAAGCGAATACATGGTCTACCCACTCAATATGTTTTGAATTGATTTTCAGTTTCATTATTTTATCCATTCGTCTGCAATTGATGCTACTGTTATTCCTGCTGCCAAAGTTAAAGGTATCCACCATGGTGATAGAACCCAAACCCAATCAATCTGAATAACTCCAGTAAGTCGAAGTATTATTAATGTGATCGCCAATAAGTCCAAGATCAATGCGATTGAAACCTTTGTCTTTTGTTGTGTTTCCATTTTGCCTCCATTGGTTGTGGTTATATTATACATGGTGTGCAATAGAGTTACATTTTTGTTTGTTTTACTTCGGCATATTGCAACTTAAAACCCGGTGTCTTTCGATGTTTGTTCCTTAGATCCCATTCCAACCTTTTAAGCTCGAGCATTTCTCGACTTACATTAGACTTCGCTTCTCCAGCTACAGTCCAGTTGATGCCATCCAAGCTTATTTGCAATTGTGTTAATGATGTTTTCATACTTATCCCTTCATGAAGTGTGTTCTTGTCTTCTTGGTTTCCGTGTCTGCCTCTTTAAAGTCTCTTAGCGCAAAAAAGATAGGGCCAAGAACTGCTGTCATAAACATTGACAATACAATGATTGAGTGTATTAATTCCATTTTATTTCCTTTGATTGCTTGTGATTGATATATACCCACCCTGTCCGCCATAGGTACCACCTATGACACCAATCCCAGCCGATAATCTCATCGATCGAATACTGGGATCAACTACCAACCACGGAGTTTATTTATTATCGTTTTTGTGGTTCAACATATTCATAGCCTAAGTATTCATAGATGTCATTCTCTGTCATCCCAGCAGCCACATTGTCACCTTGCTCATTGAACAGTCCATGTTGACTTAACTTGAGGCCTCGTTTCTTTGCCTTTCTTCTGAGGCGGACATTATTGAATGCTGATCCTGTCCACATTAAAACATTGGATCCCCATGACTCCTGTGTTGCCTCATAGAACTCTACTTGGACACCTTCATATAGGATTGTTGTCTGTGGCTTTCCGTTCTTTTTGACACCATAGTTGTCGACTAGCCACTTCTTCAAGAGATTTTCTTCTTCGCCTCCATCGATAAACACAATGTCTAGATCTCCGCACTTGCCCTTTCCACGACGAGCTGATCCACAAAGCAGGATCTTTTCAACTTTGCATCCTAAGTTGTTATCTAAGACTAGTCGTTCAAAAAGTTGGTGTGCTTCTTCGTTTGTGATTTGTTTTCCATTAAGAGCTTTGCCGCCCATAATACCTCCATTGGTTGTTATGTGGTTTTAGTATATTATTTTTCTTCAGCTGTTGCACTTTTGGCAGCTAAAACTTC
>Ga0208644_1001244_pt1 | contig 21577 bp, 27 predicted proteins | sample VirMetDEL_Nov_18_FD_184517 | JGI IMG/M metagenome (GOLD analysis project Ga0208644, IMG submission 184517) | Aqueous microbial communities from the Delaware River and Bay under freshwater to marine salinity gradient to study organic matter... | ecosystem: Environmental > Aquatic > Marine >...
CCACAATCACCAGTCATACATTCTTTATTGTTTACTGTAGGTAGTTTTGCATCATCATGCGTTTTCTTAAACTTAACAGTCAATGCTTGTTTATCTACATTAACCCAATTTGTATTTGATTCATATACATCACACATATCGCTCATACAATCATAATATATGTTGTACTACAAAAATAAACCATTAAATATTTGGCAATGGACGATTTACCAGGGCATGAAATAGGCGATTTAGTAGATCAATTAAAAAACGCTGAACAGTTTTTAAAAAAACCGGAAAAAGCTGAAGAAGAATTTAATTTAAATCCTGAAGAGCTTGAAAAGTTTATTTTAAACAATGCAGGAAAACTGGTAAAAAAATCTATCGAAATGGTAGATGAAGTAAAACAATATGTTGAAACGGCTCCAGAAAGTAGAGATGTTTCGAGTTTATCTGAACTAATTAATGCATCATCGTCTGCTATTGAAACATTGTCTAAAATTCTTGTACAAAATAAAAGAGACAAAACTCAGAAAGAAGTTAAACAAATGGACATTGAAGGTAAAAAGCAACTTATGCAAGGAGAGTTTAATGCAAAAATGATGCTTTCAAGAGATGATGTAATGAACGAATTGTTTAAAAAAGTAGACAAAGAAGAAAAAAACATCACACAGACTGAGTACTTAGACTCTGAAGATTAACTAAAACGTTTTTATAAAACCCTACTTCTTGTTTAAGATAGTCTGTAGTCTTTACAAGACCTTCCATAGTAAACCCTATAGCACCCTTCTGTTTAACTTGTAAGTTATCTTGAATACTAGCTGGTTCATAGTTTTCATAAAAAGCAATTATGTCATATAGGTCCCCATAAAATTGAATAAGACTTGTTTCTAAGTCTTGTCTAGCAATTTTAAAAATTCGATCAAAATGAAAATAATCTACAACTAAATTGCTACCGTGAGCATCTTTACTGTTAGAAAAAGGTGGTGTAATACCTACCATATTGTGTCTAAATGTACTAGTGCAATATCTAGACAATATACCGGTTAAAAGTTGTGTATTTTCAGATAATTTATTTTGTACATTTGTATTATAATTTACTGGAACTAATTGATCAGCTGGAGACGTTGAAACTAAATCGAAGTCTATATCATATACAGCTAATAAAGAATCATCTGGTAAGAAATCTACATTACGAAGAGTTCCAATACTATCACTTATCTCTTTAAAAATTTTAATGTTTGATTTTAACTTTTTATAAAATCTTTTTTTAACTGGTTCAATTGCAGTTAAATATTTTTCATACCAATAAACTTTATATTGCAATTGTTTATACTTTTGTAATCCTGATTTATCTAAATTAACAAATAAATCAGTTTGGGATTGTATAGGGTCAAACTCAACTAAAGATTTTTTATAAGCAATAAAATCGTCTAAAATATCAGTACCTTCCTTTAGAAGGGTACTAAAGTTAGTAGCTTTTTCATATAGATCCTTTTCATAATAAACGTTAAGATCATATAATAAAGGATCAATTGTTTTAAAAAATTTATAACTCATAATACTTCTGTAATATTTGGGTTTTCAAACAAATAAGTCTTAACACCTATAAGACTATTAGTGTAATTATTTTTCTTAAAAGTATGTTCTACTTCAACAATAAAATAAGTACCAAAAACTTTATCATCGTATTTACTATCATATGATCCAGATTTTCGTTCAAAACTAAAAAACTTTCCTGATGATCTAAAAGTTAATCCTTTTAATTCTAATGATAAAGCGTTATTTAGAAAAATTGCATTTTTAAGAAAATTGTTTCGACCTAAACCTAATCTTTGATCGGGTTCATTATCATTAATTGAAAAAGTATTTTTAATATTAATGTTATTTTTTCTTAACTGATTTAAAAATGTATTTGTATTTAAATTTTCACCTACGAATAAAGGTTTTTCTTTATCCCCTCTAACAAAATAATCAAAATAATCAGTCATAGATCTAGAAACATTATTGTTAGTTAAATCTATTTGAAATTGTTTATCATTAGTTTGATAAGAATGAACTGCTGTTGTAACTAATTCTGATTGAGTATCTAAACCAGACATATTACTAAAATTATAATCATTTACCATAGAATAATCTCCTATAGTAATGTTATTATAAGGTACGTAAGGTGTTCTTCTTTTTCTATTATTAACTTGTGTACCTGCTTCTTCCCCTACATATATGGTTTCAATATGAGCAAAGCCACCCGAAGCTAACCCATCTTCTGTTTGAAAAATAGCATTTTTAAAATAATCTTTATAACTAATGTATGTATATTGATGACTATATCTGTCTTTTCTTAAAATGCAAGGGTCATGGGGGTATGCTGAAGACGTATGTCTTCCATCTACATAAGTTATATCATCTAATACATTATAATCAGCTGGGGAGGAATAAAATAAAGAAGAAGTTCCTAAATCAAATAATGTTTCATTTATAACAGAACCATTTTGTTCAGTTTTTTCTAATGCACCTCCTGCATCTAACCCTGTAATAATTAAATTTTTAATTACCTCTCCGGTAAATATACCTCTTTCGGAATCATCTTTATGTGTAAGATTTTCTGTTTGGTTTTTTACAAGATAAGATGTACTAAAACCTAAATTTTTCTCTCTAAGAATTTCTAAATCGGCATCAATAAGTTCCAACTCTTTAAATTTTTGACCCCCTGTACTTATGTCTTTATTATTAATGATTGAAAAAACATAAAATAAAGTAGAATTAGGTCTTAAAGTATCAATATCTTCGTTGTTAAAGATATCTTGAAGTTCGGGTTCTATATAAACATATAAAAAGTCTCTACAATCATTTCTAAAGAAAAATTCATCTATATATGTATCTGATTTACCTTTAGGCTGTCTTGCAAAATAGTTATCAGTTTGATCTACTTGTATGTTTAAGTTACTTCTTTCTATAACGTCGTTATCATTTCTTATAACACAACTACCGGATGCTGCAATATCCAAAAGGTTATCTTTAATGTTTAATAGTTCAATAGCATCGGTAGTTAAACCCATGTACTTCCCGTTACCATTAACAAGATATACATAGTACTTAAAGTCAACATTATCGATTCTAAAATTATTAGAAAGTTCATTTAAAGAACTACTAATAATAGGATCAATTTGTTGAGGTGTATACTTAAAACTAGCCATTAGATTGATTATTAATTTGACCTACGATTTGTTTTACAAATTCGGGTTTAATATATTTTATGATAGTACCTGGCTTTGGAATATCTATAGGGTTGGTAATATTATTTAACTCAGTGATCATCCACCAAAGAAAAATAGTACCATATATACCATAACTAATTGTTGTCCAAGGTGCATTAGTATCTAAATTGAAGTAACCTATAAACTCTTCATCAATATCACTTGGAAATGTCACTGATGATTTTAAGTTGTAAAAAAATTGATCGTTTTCATTTACGTACAACTTGAAAATATTTTCATACCTATTATTTCCTAAAATAGGTAAGTTGGGTATTTGTGTTTGAAATTTTCCTTCCATATTATAATCCTTCTGGGAATAAATTACTACGATCTTTAATAATTTCTGTAGTACTATTTGGAGCAGATATTGCGTTAACTGCATCTAAGCCATTAGTACCTTCAAAAAATGCATTTATTTCAGGTGAATTTAAATTTGTATAAGCCACAACTTTTTCATCTCCAATAGTTGTATACATTAGGTTCTTACTTTGAGCTACCATTGGTTGTAAACTTATAGTAACTTGATACGCATCAGGTACAATTGTTTTAACAAAATCTGCTGCTTTATATTTGTCTGAAGAAGATGTAACTCCTGACATATCTATATCCATCATTCTTGTTGCACCTAAATAGTTAATGGATAATGCTGATATATAACAATATGGCTCTCTTCTTCCTCCAGGTATTCTTACATCATATATAACTGGTGGTTGCACTATTAATCTATCTTGTCTTAAAGGTGCATTTTGATAAAGTAACAAAAATATTAATTTAAAATTATTGCATATTTCTTCATATGTAGCAGGGCTAGTGTTGAAAAGATGAAAGTTAAAAGTAATAGGTTGACCAGAGTCTGGATAGTTATAATATTTTGGTCTTTCTATTCTTGCACTACCAGTACCTACTGCTGAATCTGGACCTGACCCAACCACTTCAGATAAAGCTCCAACTAGTTCAGCAATATTAGTACCTGAATTAATGATATTTTGTAATTTACCAAGATAGTTAGGAGGAGAATCACTAAATGAATTTTGAATATTGTTAACTTCATTATTCATGTAGGGCATTTTGTACTTAAATCCTGTAGAACCCACTAAATATAATCTTTGATATGGAAACAAAACTGAATCTAAATCTGGGTCTTTAAAACTATTGTAAATTTCTTTTAACTTAGACGCTTTATTAGTTAAGTTGGAACCAAAATCACCTAATGAATTAGAAATATTTCCTAACAACCCTGGGTTTTCAGGAGCCGGGGGACCTACTGGTCCTCCCTCTTCGCCGGGTCCTGGAGTACCATCATCACCCAAACCTATAGCATCCCCAATAGGAGATAAAAATGATCTTATACTAGTACCAGCTTTTTTAAAAAATCCAGCAATAGACTCTTCATTTAATCCAAATTTTTCATCTGCAAATTCTAAACCAGCAGCTAAAGTATATAAACCTTGAGCAATTAAACTATTAACTAAAAAGTATTTTTCTCTTAATTCAATATAAGGTACTTCGTCATTAATGTTTGACTTATCATATATACTTTTTCCTTCTTTACTTGTTATAGGGGATATTGTCCAAGGGTAATCTCTCACTACATTAACTAATTGAACATTTTTTCGAAAAGCATTATTATTAGGATTACCTTCTAAAAATGTATTTCTTATTTTTGAAAAAGGAGGTACAGGTTTATTAGCAGTGACCGTTTCGCCTGTGGGTAAAACTTGAATATTATTATTTTGAGTATTATTAAAATTAGAATAACCTATACTACCAGGTATAATTAAAGGTGTATATTCGTTACCTTGATCACCTGGAGCGTTTCCTAAGAATTTAAAATTTAAAGGTGTACCCATTAGTATGTTCTAACTCCTTTCCTAACATTGTCTCTAAATGAATCAACTGAACCTCCACTTGTATCAAAATTGTTTACTACGGTGCTTGAATTATTTGGTGCTGTAATAATATTTGCCTTTTCTTGTTGTTTAATAGCCTCTAATTGTTGTTCTTGAAGCTTGATACTTTTATTTGTAGTGTTATTTAAAGTTTCAAGATGTTTGTTTAATGAATGTGACCAATGATCAGGACCAACACTTGATCTGGTACCATCTAAGTGTATTCTTTCTTCTGCTAACATTTCAGCAGGAACGTTTACTATTACTTCAGGTTGGGCTGGTACCGGTTGAAGAGGTTCACTTGTTTCCGGTTTTCCATTATAATCACCTGAAATAAATTTTTTTAACTCATTTTTATAAAAATCATCTTGCTCTTCGGGGGTAATATCAGCTTTATTTGATTCTTCTAAAATAGTATCATACAAACCAGAATCTTTTAATCTTTGTAAAGATTCTTGCCCTTCTTTTCTTCTTTCATTCATTTCATAATCAACTATTTCTTGAAATGCTTGTTTAATTGACAAAGGACCTACAACTGATTCAGAATCTAAATTATACGCTTTTTCTAATCTTTCCAAAAATTCTTTTTGACTCTCTCCTACATCTTTTTGTAAAAACTGAGCTAACCCTTTTACATCTTTATAATTTTCATCATTAGCAATATCATTCTGAAGTTTTTCGATTGCCTCTCTTATTTTTTTATTTTCTTTAGCATTTTCTAAAGACATTTCCAATTCTTTTACTCTTGGATCATTTTCATATATACCTTTAACAACTGCATTGGTAATCATATTACCAAAATCAGCTGGGTTGGTAAGAGTTTTAAGTAAGAGATTAAATGCGTTAATTTGACCTTCTAAACTAAAATAATACTTTAAACCATCTTGTTGAATTTTTTTAAATTCAACTTGATAATCTTTCATCATTTTATCAGAACGAGTATTTCGTTCTTCTTCAGTAGAGTTAAACCATTGATAAATATCAGCCACAGAAGCACCTATACTTGCTAAAGCTAATGCTATAGGACCCCCTACAGCAAAAGCTGATGCTATATTACCCAATACAGCCGATACACCAGCAGGTCCAAATATAAAAGGAGCAAGAAAATTTTTAAAATTTTTAAATATACCACCTAAAGCTCCAATACCTGATTTTAATAAATTTTTTATCAAACCTAAAGGGGAAGATAATAAACTTAACAAACCTTCTCCTTTTTCTTCTTTTTTAGGTTGTACTTTAGTTGTAAGTTTTTCTAAACTTTTCTTTATGTTATCGTTAAAAATACCTGAAAGTTGTTTTAATGCTTCTTCAGAAAATTCTTTTACAGTAACAGTAGCGTCTTTTTGTTTTACTATTCTTGGGTTTGGTTGGTTAGGTTGGGTATTTTCTCTAGTAGGTAAGTTAAGTTGTTTCTTAACTTGTTCTATTTCACTATCGTCTTTTTTATATCCTTGAAGAGTTTCTATCAATTTATCGTGAAACTCTATTTGTTTATCCACGAATCTGGCAAAATCATTTTGAAACTGTGCTGCAAATATTACCGAATCCATTGCTTAATATTATTTATCAATAATACTCAAGCAAACAGGTCATTTGTAATATCTACGGTAATACCATTTATAGAAGACAATTCATTCTCTTCAGTCTTGATTATATCCATATAATCAATTATTTTTCTAGTAAATGATGAAGGAAGTTCTTCAACTATAGTAAGTTTATCATCGTAAGATAAAGAGGTAAGATTAAATTTATCATTATCTAAAGTAATAGATTTAATATATTTGATAAATTCGCTTAAAAATAATTCAGCCATAGCATTATTTTTATTTTTATTTTTTATTAATGCAGTTACTGATTTATTAATTTTAGCATCATATTCTAAATTAGGTACTTCTAATTCAGCAGAAAGATTATCTAAAGTTACGGATTCAATTTTAGTAAAAATAGAATAATCATATTCTTTTATTTTTTCAAGTAATTGATTTAAACTAACAGTCTTTTTACCTACTTTATAAGTAGATCCTGTCATATTAATTTTATATTGTAAAACAATAGCGAACTTATCTATATTTTTTAAATCTGATAACTTTACTTCTTCTTCATTGTTGCTTACAATAATACTATTGAAGATATTATTAAACTGAACAATATCATAACTAGTTTCAGGTACTTTAGATAACAGTTCTTTTTGCTGCTTTAAAGTTAAAGGTGCAAATTTTACTTTCTTACCTAATGTTGGTAAAAATACTTCTAAACTCTTTTTTTGGTTAGCTTTCTTGAGTTTATCAATTAATAAATTTGCGTCTGACATTTTATCTATTTAACGGTGTGATTAAGCATTTCCAATATCTCCTTCTTTAAGTAAGGTGTGTTATGCTTTACCCATGTACATGTATCTCTATCATAGTAAAAACATGCTAACTCACCAACTTTTTGACCGGTCAATACAGTTTGCATATATGCATAAAGACTTAATTGCAAAGCATATGTACTAAACTCACATACAGTCATATGAGATAAAGGAGGTAACATCCAATCACTATATTGATTTACGAATGAAAATCTTTTATTAGTTTTGAAATCATACAGGTTAAAATATTTTTTGTTATCTTCAAATACGTCAGTGGTACCAGCTAATTTATATTCATGAAGCCATAATCTCTTTTCAGGTTCAATCTTTGAACGATCTGGCGTCCAAATATCTTCAATAGGTTTAATATATTTTTTATTATCTTCTTCTGAAATTTCTTCACCTTTTAACCAGTTTTCCATTACAAGGTGAATAGAAGTACCATAGTCGCAAGCTTCTTTATTAATTTTCTTCCACCTAGTTTTGATTTCGTCTTGAGATACACCTTCTTTATCAGCTGTCTTTTGAGACATAGTTTCTAGATCAAAAGGTTTTTTAAATTTTCCTATGAAAGTGGTAGCACTGGTATATTTTTCACCCGTATGTATGTTAGTATACGAATGCTTCGCTTCGTCGAAATGAATCATCAAACAATGATAAGACTTATCAGAATAAATCTACACCATCATCGTCATCTTCTTCATCTTCTAATGATATTTCTAAATCTTCCATACCATCAACAAGAAGTTGCATTAAAGAAACTATATATTTTCTTCTTTTTTGTTTAAAAACTTCAACAAATTCTAATTGAACTAATCTTGAAGTTATAGGTCCATAATACTTTTTAGGTATATACATTAAAATAGACCCATTTTCAGGGTCTATTAAAACATTTTGACAAAACTCTTCACAAATAGATCTAGCTAGATCTAATGTTTTATCATTCATGTAATTATTTATTGTCTCACTTGAGGCGTACTACTATAAAAATGAGCACGTGCTTCTAACGTACCGGCGGCGCCTTCACAACTTAATTGATCAGTATTAGATAATCCCATCACGGTAAATTGTGTACCGGCTTTTACGGTAAAAGCAGTAGCAGATGCAGGAGCAACTGACTCACTGTTACCGTGTTTAAAAGTAATATCTCCTCCTGTAATATTGTTAATTACCACTTCACTGCATCTCAACGATTGGTTGGGTTTAACATAATTGCTTGCGCCAGTTAAAGTAAAATCAATATTAAAACATTGATTAATGTTTATGTATCTTGTATCAGACTGTCTTGTCGGCATAATATTATTTATTGACCGTAAGGGTTATATTTACCTGATTCTTTTAACTCAATATTTTTATCAATTATCTTAGTAACCATTACACCTCCAGATTTCATATCGTTAAACAAAATAGGATATAAAGCTCTGTTCAAATCCCATTTTTTGCATGCATGATACTTAGCTCTCTCTAAGGTTCTAAAGTATATAGGGTGATCATCATTTGTATTATTCCAACTACGATTTAAACGAATTCCACACAAAGTAGGAACATAGGTTTTTTCCTTGAATTCTTGTTTAGTAACTGGATCTAATTCACCTTTTTCATATCTTAGTATAATAATGTGACATCTATGATAATCTCTAATAAAATATACGCCTTTTTTGTCATCATCGTGCCACGTATGCCAATATTCAGCTTTAGATTTAGGTTTAGAAATAGATCTTCCCATATCTTATAATAGTATATCTAGAAAATATATCAATTATAAACCCATACATGCACTTTTTTCTTTTCAAGTGCTTTAGGAACAAAACCCTCTTCAACTATATAGTTAATAGTTTTATCAATTAAATAAGGGTGGTTTTCTCTTTCTATATTAGGAGGTAACTTAATAAAAATATTTTGGTTGTTAGTTAAAGCTACATCTATTCCTCTTATTGAAAAATATTTAGACCCGTAAGTCAAAAGTTTTAAATCCGGAACAGACTGAAAAAAGTTTTTAACTTTACCCATAATATTATTTATTATTCTGCAAAACCTGTTTCTAGAGAATAAACTAGCTGACCATTCTCATCATTCTTATCCTGAACTAGAATTACCTCAGTAATTTCTTGCAAACGCCAATTTATATTATCTTGGACCTCTTTATGAGCATCCATAGCAGTAAAAGCGTCGACATCAATTACCTGTTCTGTAGTTTTTGTCATAGTATCAAGATCTTTGACACACACGATAACTTTATATGCGTTCGTTTTCATATACAAATATTATAGCGTTAATCTAACCTTAATCAACTAAATATTTTTATGGTCGGAATAAGTTCAATTATATCTGGGTTAGCCGCTCCGATAACAAATGTTATAACAAAATTTGTTACTAAAAAAGAAGATCAAATGCGTGCCCAGGCTGAAATAGAAAAGATTCAAAAAGATTTTGAAACTAAAATTATAGAGAATCAAAACAATATATTACAAGCGCAAAGAGATATAGTATTAGCAGAAGTTCAAGGTCATTGGTTTCAACGTAATTGGAGACCAGCTTTGATGTGGATAATCATATGTGTTATTGCTAATAATTATCTTATTGCTCCCTTAGTTAATCAAATTTCAACAGTATTTGGTGGTGAAAGTATATTTCCTGCGTTAGACCTACCGGATAAGTTGTTTAATTTGATGACAATTGGTCTAGGTGGCTATGTTGTTGGTAGAAGTGCTGAGAAGATAGTGCCTCAATTAGCAGAAACCAAGGCTTTAGTAACTTCAGGAACGACTCCTGAGCAACTAGAGGAAAAGAAAGTAAAAAAAGCTCAATTCAGAGAAGCTGTTGCAACGGCAACAAGAAGACCTGAAACCCCAAATATTGGTCCTAGATTCTAAATAAAGCAGTAGAAGTACCTCTCTTAAAGATAGCAAGTGAAGCCCACTTATCTAGAGAGGTATTTTCATATAAAGAGACTTTAGGTCTTGGGTGTAAAAAATGAACCTGACTGGCTTCCACTTCATAATCTCCAACTGAAGCACAATAAATGTGAGAATATTTATCAGAATGACTTAAAGTCATTTCAACATTTTTAAAATTTTCCTGAATTAATTTATATATTGCAGGTAAATTAGAGGTACCAGATTCACTATACAATTTCATTAAATTTTGTTCGAAGCTTTGAGGTTGGACAAATTTAACAGTTTTAGATACCCTATTGGTTTTTTCATAAGGGCTATTATGCGTAGAAAAGTATTTTTCTAACAACATTTTATTATCATTGTCCATATACGTATTTATTTAAAATAACATGAAAGTAATTGCAAGATAACCAAACTATTATAAAATCTTTTACCTCCGTGTAATTTAAAATACTAAAACCTAAACTAACCCAAAAAAATACACAAAATATACAACCGGATAATTTACCTAAAAAAGGACTTACTAAAGATAGCATAGAATCAAATTCTGAATTATCGAATATATCTTGCTTAAGAAATAATTTAGCTAATGTAATTTTAAAAGGAGAATAAAACCAAAGTAATGTAACTCCAGAAGCAGGTAAAAAGGTAGATAATATAGAAATTACAAAACTACTCATTTAATTTGTTATAAGCTTTAACTACAAAAGCACGAGCAGCATTTATAAAAGAATGTTTTATTGTATTTAGCCTACAACTCGAGCACCCTACTTTTGATTCAGCTTCTACTCTTTTATCAAATTCTTCTAAAATATCTGTTCTATGGGGAAAAAAGTCCCATGAATGGTCATCTTTATCCAAAAATTTTGTAGTAGAAAATTTATCTTTATATTTTTCTACAATAATGTCTTTATTTTGGATTACCCACTCTTTGTTTACATCAGGAAGCTTCATCCAAAAAGAAGTTCGTTATTACTACCTTTATCGTAATTTTTGTTCCAACATTCACCGCAAAGCTGACCACAACCCTCTACATAAAAATTTCTATAATCAATATGAGTACTTTCAGTATAAGGTGTATCAGTACCACAAAGAACGCATTTGTCTAGCTTTGCTCCATCGGTCTCTGTAATCATTTCACTCATAAAAATATTAAAGCTTATATACTAAATTTATCAACTAAAATAAATGGCAGTTAAAATAATAGTTAAATCTATATTTCCCCCGTTAGATTGATGATTAAGAAAATTTAATTTATTATCTGGTGCTGCTCTATGAATAGAAAATGAATCAAACCCTAAAGATTCACTACTTCTAATACCGTAATTTGTAATGGTAGCATATGAACCCGACGCTCCAAAATTTGAACCATTTGCCCATGACGCATATACCTGACCATTAGTGGAACTTTCTATTAAATTTTGGTTAAAAAGTCGAACACCTACAGCATTAATTTGCAAATTTGAATAATCAGAAAAATTGGTAACACCTGCAGAATTTAAAAATTTATATAATAAAGAATCAGTATCAGTAGCATTTGTACCCAAATCAACTGTTCTCCAATTACTATCGTCGTCTTTTCCTGATAAAGATGGGTCATTTTTAATTTGGGCTCTCGTTCTACCTGTTACATAAACACCCCCATTAATTCCTGAAAATGTAGTTATAGTGTAATTACCTACAATACTTTGAAAGTTTGTTTTAGAATTTACTGCAGGTGGGGGTGTTCGTGTTAAGTTACCGCTCGAATCAGCATATACCACGCCTGTGGCTCCAGAAGCCAAATTTCTTACTCTTGCTGAAGCTAGATTAGGTGCAACAGCATTTTCTATAATACTATCAAAAGAAATTGATCTAATATTACTACCAGCTATTCTTCCTAGAACGTTATTATCATTAACATTAATACTAACTTGTTGAGCAGCTGTTCCTGTTGGATTTCCAATAATAGAATTACTATCGACTATAGGTAAATTTGAAGCTGGTACATCACCTAAAGCAATTTCATCATTACCGTTTATTATAATTGATGAATTATCTACATTTACATTAATTCTAGATGATGAATCTAATGATAAACCAATACCTACAGTACCACCAAAACCGCATTCAGTGTAACCAGATTCATCATTATCACTACCCGTACCATCAGCATTTCTAGCGTATAACCCAGTACCAACCTTAATCCAATCACCTGGTTGTATACCTAAATTAATAGCATCAGCAAAAGAGTTTAACGTACCTAAAAATTTATTACCTGTAGCAGAACCCCCTGCAGTAATACCATCACCTATAAACACTCTATTAGTGTCGGTGGTATAGCCAAGTTCACCTTGAGCTAAGGTGGTTCGTTTTCTATCGGCATCAGATCCTTTTCTTATTAAAGATCTTATAATAGTATTATCAGTTATTTCTATATTGGCCATATTATCTAAATTTTAGAATTTGAGCTATTGTAATAGTTGAACTATCATTAGCTATAAGTGTTTTAGCTTCAATACCAGGTATGATTAATTCTTCTTGAGGTAATTCAGTCGTACCTGTCACTTTAAATGAATTTTTAAATACACCGTTCAATCTACTTACATCTGGTGAACCTAATTCACTATTTGTAGTATATTCAAAAGGTGAAGGAACACCAACACCAACTCTGTTAAGAATACCATCTGTTAATCCAGAATAATTAGATATGAAATTTAAAATATCACCATCTTGGGTAACATTGTATGCTGTGGAAAATGTTACGTTACCTTGTAAAGCATTTAATGTAGCTGTAGATGTAGCATTAGGAGTATCTCCACTTGCAGATAAATCTACCTCTATAAAAATTGAATCTATACCTCTATATGTAGAATTATCATAAACACCTGCCGGAACAGTACCACTACCATCTATATTATACCAAACAACGTACCTCTTTCCAGAATAATCATAAATCAAAAAGTACTGACTATTCGTCATTGAACTTTTACCTGGAAAAGCATCAATAGAGTGAACACTTTTTTTACCTTCTGTACTTAATGATTGGGATGTTGTATTTAAATTTAACCAACCATAAAAATTAAGAGGAACTTTACCTGTTGATTGTTCTCCTGCACTGTAAGAGCCGCTTGAACTTGATGGGTTGAGTCTTAAATCAGCATTTGTATAACCAATAGAAGCGGTTGAGTCTATTTCATATGAAAAATTATTAAAGGTTGCAAACGTTGCATCATAAGTTGAAGAATAACCTTTAAACATAGACATTATACTTAAATTATTTCCACTGCTCCATGCTTCAAATAATCTATAACCTTTTAAATCAACAGCGCTGTTTATAGCGTTTATAACGTTTTGTTTTAAAGTACCTGCAGTACCATCCCATGTTGCTATTTCAGTTTGAAATAATGGGTAAGTTGATATAAATGTGTTTTGTTCTCCAGTATCGTCTGATATAAAAATAGCTACTGTTGTACCATTAAAAGCAGGTAATAAAAATGCTTTATTTTTATAATAATCATTACCGGTATCATCGGTAATAGAAAAATCAGTTAATTGAATTGTAATAAATTCACCTTGATTAGAAACATTAGCTGCAGGTAATGATGTAGTTGTAATCTGTCCTGGGAATGTTTCAGAATTAAAACCAAAAAATGGGTCAATTAATTCACCCCCACTCAATGCTACAGTTACATTATCTAAAGTTACAGCATTAGCTTGTTTAGAAGTTACATTAATATTTCCTCCAGCAAAATTTATTTTGCTTTCATTAATTTCTGAAGTAGCTACAGTATTAATACTGTTTACTACACCATTAGCTGCCGTTACATCAGTAATAGGAAAGTCAGGTGTGTTGTCTAACTTAGATTTATCAACCTGACTCATAAAACCTGGATTTGAAGTTGTAGCTACTGTGTGATGTAAGCCTCCTGATGTAGTTTGGTAAGTTAATGGACCGTGAACATCGTTAGTTAAATTACCAACACTAAGGGGACCAGAGCCTACGTTTAGTAATGTAGTGGTATTAGTATCAGTATCTAAAAGTAAATAGGGGTCAGAACTTGTATCTATCGCTAAACCAACACCTACTGCGGTGATTTTATTAGAACCAGGAACAACTCTTAAAGTGTTTTTACTACCATAATATTCAATAGAAGTACCATCAACTCTAGGACTAAGCATCATCCAGCTGTTAGTTAATAATGAATTACTTGCACTTAAACTATAAAGTAAATTATTATCAAAAACTATATCACCTAATTGAACTTTATCTTGTAATGAATTAGCTGTTCTACTATTTTGGTTAAAATTTTTGGTACCAACACTGTTACCTCCAGTAGTGGAACCATCACCAATAAAAACTCTTTTTGTGTCGGTTGTATAACCTAACTCACCTTCTTCGAGAATTACATTTAATCTCTGAGAATTTTTTCCTCTTCTTATTTTTATCTTAGATGCATCTACCGTGGGCATATATGATTATTTATTACTTTGATCTAAATCTAAAGATTTAGTGAAGTCATATTCATCAATATATTTGCTAATAAGATCTTTTTGAATTTTAAAAGTTTTATTAATATTGTTTTTATTTTCACTAAAAACATATGTTCCGTGTAAATAAACTTTAGTTACTTTAGTGATAGCTGCAATAGAATTACCGCATTCTTCACTTTCTCTTAACATGTAAAATAAGACTAACTTACCATTAATGTTAGACATCGAATATTTTCTGAACAAGGATTTCTTCAGGCTTTCCTTCTCTTTCCTTGTTTAACTCAGAAATAAAAGTACCTACCTTCAGATCGTAAGGACCTTGCCAGTGATGAAGTTCGACCTTCTGACCCGGTAAAAAGTTAATATCAACCCCCATATCCAAATAAGCTTCTACTTTATTACCATCGACATCAATTAATACACCATAACCATTCATAACAAAAATATGACCGTCTTTAGGTAAAACGTAATCTATATTTGTTTGTTCTGCTTCAACAACTACGGGAGAATTTTCTACATTACTTTCTACTATTTCATCTGTCCTTACAAAACTATTTACTGCTTCAGCAGTTTCATAAAAGTTTACTGTACCTGATAATTTAGGTGCTGGTGTAGTTGCAGTGGTAGTAGATGTTGAGGTGACTTGAGGGGTTGGTTTTGAAGAATTATCAAATGATGTATTGATAGGTTTATAACCGTATTCTTTCTTTTCTGGTTTTTGAAAATCCTTACTATATGGTGATTTTCTATACCCGTTAGATGTTCTGGTCGGGGTAGTAGCCGGGGTTTGCCTATAAACGTTTTGTGGATTAGATGACGGAGCAGGTGTAACAGTTACAGTTTTATTTTTCTGTACATACGGTGACGCTTTTTTACGTCCTTTAAAAAATTTTAAAAGCCAACCAAACATACAAATAATTAATAAACTTAGTAATAAATTTCAACTACACTATTTGAGTAATTATACCATTTGTAATGGTTAATGTAGCAGTACCACTAGGAGTACTAACAATTAAATCTTGGGTAGATCCTCGTAAATCATTAATAATGATTTCACCAGCACTAAGAGAAATGACAGATAAATTAGAATAACCGGTACTTAAGGTTTCAATACCAGAAGTAGAGTTATATGTTGAATCAATAAGATCACGAAAATTACTTTGTGACGGTACATCCCCGGTATCAAAATAACTTCTTAAAGTTGTAATAGTTCTTCTAGCCATTTCTTATATTTATAAGTTTCAGTAACAGCATCCATAAAATTATTATTAGGTAGCTGGCGGTTCAGGAGCCGGCTCTGGAATAGGTGCTGCACCTCCACCTCCAGTTACTTCAGCGCCACCGCTTTCAGGAGGAGGACCAAAATCAGGAGGAAGACCAGAACCCCCACCAGAAGGAGCCATACCTCCACCGGCTTCTAGGCCTTCTCCTCCCTCTTCGGCTCCACCAGAGGCCATAGCCTCTCTCCAATTAGGACCGCTTGCTTGAATTTGAGCTAATTCCCACTGAAGTTCTGTATCTTTTCTTAAAAATTCTCTGTTAGCTTTAATTTCAAGATCATCCCAACCAAGATATTTCTTTTGAGCCCAAGTATTAGAAACAAATTCATTGTTGCTTAAACTATTCCAATTATTAACTCTGAGTTCGAGCTTTTGTTGCTCTCTCATCTCAAAGAAATTAGAAGGTACGTTAAATACCAGATCTAAGTGTAATTCTTTGAGATTAAATTTCTCCCATAACTTTCTTAATTTAAGATGAGTTATAAACCCATTCTTTAACCCTGCAGCAAATTGCATTTGCATACGTATAATAAAACGTGCAAATTTAAGTTCTTCTCTTAAAATGTCTGTACCATCCTGAAATGATTGTTCAGGGTTTAATCTAGTAACAGGCACTTTAAGGGACTTATATAACTTCTTCATGAAGTACATTAAGTCTTCTAATTCTCCTAAATTCTGACCTCCAGCTAATGTTCTAACATCGGTACCTTCACTACCTGCTCTCTTAGCAAACCAGAAAGAATCAAGCATTGACTGAGGTGAAAATTTCATTACTTGACCATTTTGATCTTGATCAAAGGTATGTCTACTCCAATATTTTTGCTGTAAGTTACGCAAATATGTTTCAGCTTTTGGAGGTGACATATTACCCACATCAACATTGAATACTAACTTTTCAGGTGCTCTTACTAATCTGTATATAACAATTGCATCTTCAATAAGAGATAATTGTCTGTAAGCTCTTCTAGCATTCTCTAAGAATGGTAATCTAATAGTTTTATTATCATTCCAAATACCAGAGTTAATATATGTAACCTGGTTCTTATCCATAGGAATGAGTTGCATGTCCTCGACCTTAGTGGGGTTTTGTTCGTTAAATACTGGCTTTCTTAAAAGGTAACCTTGTACAATACTATTTTGAATATTACCAAAAATAGGATCAATAAGTTCAGTGGGTATCTGAACTGTACCTAAAATACCTTCATGAGGGTGATCTTTATGAATAATGTGTTCCCAATAAACTTCACCCTCAATTAATAATTGTCTGAAATATTCCCACCCTCTATGTTCAAAGTCAAAATAACTTGCAAATTTTTGAAATTCGTCTTTTAATAATTTTTGTTCTTGAGGTTTAAACTCTCTATTAATAAAATTAAGTTTTATAATATCACCGTTAGCATCTTTATTAATAGATTCATCACATATTTCATCAAGAGCATCTGCCACCTCAGCAAATGCAGCCATTACCCTATAATCTCTAATTCTTGCTGCTTTATCTTGCTGAATGTTCGCATACATGAACTCCTGAAAGCCTTTGTCCATTGCGATATCACCAACAGCTGAATTATTAATTGGTGTAGATGATGAAATTGATTGGCGTTGTAATGCGTCTTCACGACGACTACCCTCACCTTGAAAAAGTTTATACTTAGGGTTTACGTCATTTAAAGTATCAATAGTCTGGTAGGACTGATAAGGAAGTCTGCTTTGAACATACTTCATTAACGAACGTCCGAATGTGTTTTTATTTCCTGTTCCCATTATAGTTTAGTTAAGATTAAGTGCTTGTCGGACGAGTTCTTGTTTGCGTTCTTGTTCTAGTACGCGTCCTGGTTTGGGTTGCGGTTCTTGTTCTGCTTCTTGTCGATGTAGGTGTTACACCAGGTATTGAACTTGTTACTGTAATTTGAGATGTAAATGTTTGGGTAGGTGTTCTAGTTCTTGTTTGAGTTGGTGTAGGTGTGTTATAATCACTTTTAGTGGGTGTATTTGTAGCTGTTCTTGTAGTAGTGGGTGTCTGGGTTTTAGTTCTTGTAATAGTTGGTGTTTGGGTTTTAGTTCTACTAGCTGTAGGTGATATAGTTAACGTTGCAGTAACACCTGGTGTGGGTGTTGGGGTTTGGGTACGTGTTCTTGTTTGAGTTGGTGTTTGTGTTCTTGTAGGAGTTTGAGATTTACTATTAGTGATAGTATTTGTAATAGTAATAGTTGGGGTAGCGGTATTACTTCTAGTTATTTCAGGTGTGTTAGTTCTAGTTCTTGTTTGGGTTCTAGAAATAGTGTTAGTTATTGTGTAAGATGGTGTATAAGTTAAAGTTGATGTCTTTGTTTGAGTTTTAGTTCTAGTAGGTGTGGGGGAAAAAATATTGGTTCTAGAAAGGTAGGGAGTAGTATAATGAGGATCTACATTTTGTTTAGCCCAATTAGAACCTCTTTTTGGACCTGGATTTTGAGATCTTATTAAATCTCTAAATGTTGGTATACCTGCCACAATAATATTTATATCTAATCTTTTAAATTAAACATCGATATTTTATTCTTAGGTTATGTATCAAATGAAGTAGTAGCAGCAAAGCCAGTAGACCCAGCTTGCCAATACATTTTACCTCCAATCATTGCGGTCAATGCAGTAGATCTAGACTCAATTACTTGTATATCTCTATGTGTATATTTGAGAGGTCTATTCTCTCCCATCCATGCAGATAATGAAAACATATTAGCTACATCTGTAATTCTATTGCATATAGCATAACTCATACTACTAGTATTACCAGCATATACCAACCCTATTACTTTCCAAGCAGATAAAGCTGGGTTAGATGCATTAAACAAAGCAGAAATAAAACTACCAGAATCTCCACCCGTTACTGCATCTGTATTACCTCTTACATATATTTGATTTGTAAATGATATAGCTCCTAAATTACCTCCATAATTAATAGTAGCACTAGAAGAAACAGCATATGCACTCAATGAACATGCAGATGACCCATACGGATTACTACCAGGCCAACCTACAGGACCTTCTGTTCTTCCAGATCTAAATACCGGGGCTCCATATTCAGTTGTTAATAAACTATCTATTTCAGCATCAGTAGCCCATTCTTGAGGGGTTGAATAATCAAGCAAATATTGTTTCCAACTAGTAGATGCATCTACTACTTCCGATGTATCTAACGATGTATCATCAAAGGCAAAACTTGCTATATCTATCCTGTTACCCGAAGTGTTAAAAGGGTAAGCTCTTTTAACACCACCTATTTTTAAAGGATCTAACACTGATTTAGTAGATGAAAATTTATCATAAGTAGATTGTTGATAAACAGGGTATTCATCTTCTCCTGAAGACGGTGTTGTGTCATTAGCGCTTAAAAAAGACCAAAAAACAAGTCCGTTACTATTTCTATAAGCACCTACTTTACCACCGGCAAAAATATTACCACCTAAAACGTGATTGTTACTAATTCCAACTAACGTACCGTCTTGCAAATCTATTGCAACACCACCTAAGGTACCGGTAGATACTGAATTTCCACCATACCCTGCAGGTGGCATTATACTTACCGACAAACCACCTTGTATGGGGCGTTGAGTTGATCTACTACCAGAAACAGGCATTACCCAAGTGTTGGGATTGGTACCCGGGGTGGGTAATGTATAACAACTAGCTAATGCATAAAAATATAATGAATCGGTAATTTGTACATCTGTAGGTACTACAGTACCATCTGATAAAGTTATAGATTCAGGAAATCTATCTTGTTCATCTATTTCATTTAAAGGTTGTTTATTTAAAACTTGAAGAGCTATACATACTTCATCGGTTTCTTTCCCAGCAACTTCTTTTCTGCAAACACATACAGATTCCCAATTATCGTTGCTATCAAACAACTCAGAAGCTTTAGCTTTTAATTCATTAAATTGACTAGATGATAAATGGCTCATCTATTATATTTATTAACAACTACCACAACTAGATTGATTTAAATCTAATTCGAGTGTTTTAATTACACTTAATGAATCGAAAATTTCTTTATCATTTCTATACGGGCACTGATGATAATGACCAAAAAAATCGTAATCAAAAAGATAACTATCAAGCATTTTAGGTTTTATCACAGGTTTATTTGCTACTATGTTTGTATGAATATCATATCCAAACATTTGAGGTGATGTACCTATCCAACAAACGGTTGAAGGAAGTTTATATGCAGCTGCAGCATGCTGTAAACAACTATCAATTAAAAGTCTTTTGGATGAGTTTAAAAGAATTGCGAACAATTCCATATTAGGTAATCTATTTTTGATTACTTCCGCAGCATCTAAAGTATAGCCATCTTCTCTTGTAATTTGAATAACATGATAACCATTACTAATTGCAGCATTTGTAGCATCTATTGCTAATGAAGGTGGCATATCTCTAGTCCAGGTATAATTTTTATCTTGTCCTTCAAACATACCTCCACCTGTTTGAATTAAAAATATAGGTTTATGACGTCTATATTTTCTTGTCAGTTCAAATTGAACCATGTTCATAGGTACATAAGGCTCAATTTTGTCTTTTTCATATTCTAAATCATACATTTTAAACCACGTTTCATGTATAGGTGTTTTTTTGCTAATGTGGTTACTATGATTATATGGTTCTTGTCTAAAGAATATACTATCTTTATCTTCAATATAATCTTGATAAAAATAAGGGGTCATACCTAAAGGTAAAACACGGTCTACATATTCGTTGTTTAGAAAAATTTCAGGATAAGAACATATAACTATTAATTTTCTATCGGGGTATTTTAATTTAATTGCTTTAACCACAGGTGTAGAAGCAATATTTTTACCTAAACCACCTTCAACGTGAAAAATAGAAAATTTAGCCATTATTATTAATTACAATGGCTAAAATGGTAATCAATTATTAACTGCCCATTTTTTGGTTTCTAATACATCAACTCTTTTACTAAGTTGTTGTACTGCAAGAGTAAGAGGAGCTATCATATCTTCGTAAGTTAATCTATAAGCATCTTGTTCTTCGGAATACCCTAATGCATCAAAGCTAATTCCCAAATCTTCTATAGTTTCTTTTATATCTTGAGCAATAAAACCATAATTATCTTTTTCACCTTTTAATGATCCATCACGACACCCATATTCAAATTTACACTCTCTTACATATGTGTCTCTATTATCCCATTTATATGAAACAGGTTTTAATTTTTGAATAAATGGTAACCCATAATTGTCAGTTAATGATGAAATTTCGGTTTTATCTCTGCAGTCCGAAACATTGGACCAAGCTGCGTATACACAATTACTTGAATTATTACTACTATTTCCCCAAACAGTGTGATTAGCTGTATTTGATGGTTTTGCACTTTTTCCTACTGCAATTTGATTGTTTACTGTATTGCATAACCCTGTATCCATACCTATGTAAGTATTACAACTTGTA
>Ga0208644_1001247_pt1 | contig 21549 bp, 22 predicted proteins | sample VirMetDEL_Nov_18_FD_184517 | JGI IMG/M metagenome (GOLD analysis project Ga0208644, IMG submission 184517) | Aqueous microbial communities from the Delaware River and Bay under freshwater to marine salinity gradient to study organic matter... | ecosystem: Environmental > Aquatic > Marine >...
ATCGACGAACACTGGGGATGTGTAAATGACAACACTTTCAGACATTATCCTGCCCTCCGCTTTGTTGACTGTAGACAATACAAAGACAGTCACGAACAAAACCATTAGCGGCGCAAGCAACACAATCGAAAACTTAAACGCTAGTAATTTGTCGTCGGGTACGGTTGCTACGGCTCGTTTGGCTTCTGGTACGGCAAGCTCTAGCACTTACCTACGCGGCGACCAAACATGGGCTGCGGCGGGGTTAAACTATTTTTCCGACGCAGAAAGCACAGCTTCACCAAACAACACTGTCTATGTCGATTCTTTAAGCGCAACAGGCGCTTCTACGAATGTCGATGTCGCTATCGTACCTAAAGGTGCGGGTGCGTTTTTATTACAAGTGCCAGATGGCACAGTAACAGGTGGGAATAAGCGCGGAGCCTACGCGGTTGACCTTCAGATGGTTCGTGCTGCAGCCACTGAAGTGGCTAGCGGCAGTTACTCTTTCGTGGCTGGTAGGCTAAATACTGCTAGTGCCACTTATGGAGTCGTACTCGGTTATAACAATACTGTTAGTGGCCCTTATGGAGTTGCATTAGGTGCTAACCAAGGTGTGGCTGGTACATACGGAGTTGCATTAGGCAATGGCAACTCTGCAAGCAATACTTCAGCAGTTGCAGCTGGTTATGCCTGCATTGCTAGTGCCCCCTATGCAATTGGAATGGGTTATAGCGCCACTGCTGACGGCTATTACTCAGCCGTCGTCGGGTACAGCGGGGATGCTAGGGCACGCTATAGCGTTCTTAACATTGGTGCAAGAACACCAACCGGTAGTGGGTTCTCTTCTGCATCTATCTTCACTGTAGGCAATACTACAACTGATGCCACACCGACGGTTTTGAGTGCTGCTTCAACAGTATCGGAATCTGCTTGGAACCTGATGGATGTGTATTCGGCGTACGCACTCAAGATTCTTGTTGTGGGCATGAGTACGGGCGGCTCTTATGAAACTAAGTCGTGGGAGATTTCCGCTTTAGTTAAGAGAGCGACTGGTCAACCATCAATAGTTGGCGGAATAACCAAGAACGTAGTTGCCGCAGACTCCGGTACTTCTAGCTGGGATGTCGATCTTGTAATGTCATCAACGACCGCTGGGTTTTCGATTCAGGTTACTGGAGCTGCTTCAACGACGATAAGGTGGACTGGAAGTATGTATTCGGCAGAATACTCTGCCTGACTTTATCTGCATAATAGGAACAAAGGAATCCTCATGGCATTAAGATTAAGTATAGAAAACACGGCGGTAGGGGTCGCTTTTAGCGCTGCTTATGCAAGAGTTGAAGGTATAGACATCCACTACACGTCTTCGGAAGATCTTGAGTCACATACTTTAGTCTTAGCGGCGTACGTATTAGTAAGTTTCTATGCGACTGAAGAGGCGCGGTTTAATAACGCACAGCCTGTACACCGACAAAGTTTCCGTATGAGTGTACCAAGTGGTGACTTGATGCCGGGTGTTTATAACCAGCTAAAAACCTTGCCCGAGTTCGCCGAAGCGGAGGACTGCTAAATGGCTATCCAGTTTGACAATACCAATACCGGCACGGTTACCCTTAAACCCGCTAGTAGCGGTACGGTGGCTTTTACGCTGCCAAGTGCTGACGGGGCAGGCGGGCAGTTATTGCAGACTGATGGTAGTGGGGTGCTTTCGTTCGGGTATGGTCAGTACCAATTTAATAGTACGGCATCTACTGCATACACTTTGGTGGCGGATGACGAAGGCAAAATGATTAAGACCACCTCTGCTACCGCTGTCACTATTACTGTACCAACCAATGCTAGTGTGGCTTATGCTACTGGGATTAAGATTGACATGGTTCAATATGGCGCTGGGCAGATTACGGTAGCTGGAGACACCGGAGTGACTGTAAACTCAACACCAACCTTAAAAACACGCGCTCAATATTCTGCCGCAAGTCTAGTGAAGGTGGACACTGATGAGTGGCTTTTAATTGGTGATTTAGCGGATAGCTAATATGAATATCATCGGTATTGTTGCGTCAAGCCATGTCCCCGCAGCCAGCGCCATCAGCGCAACCATCCTGCTAATTGGGGGTGGCGGTGGCGGCGGTGGCGGCAATAGTCAGGGGCGCTCGGGTGGTGGTGGAGCTGGAGGCGGTAAAACCTATGACACGGGACTTACTCTCTCGGCCTCGACCGTATATACGGTAACCGTTGGGGCTGGCGGCTCTAAAGGAGGTTCAGGCAGCGCTGGAAGCAACGGTGGCACTAGCGAGTTTTCAGGCAGCGACATCACGACGCTTGACGCGATTGGTGGTGGCGGCGGTGGTGCGCCAACTCTCGCTCCAGCACTAACGCCGGGAGGCGGTGGCGCTAATGAAGTTAGCGGGACTGATGGGGCTGGCGCGGCAGGCAATGCCACTTACAACATCGGTACTGGTGGAGATGGTAACAAAGGAGCAAAAACTGGTGGCGGCGGCGCGGGTACATCTAATGGCGGCGCTGGCACATCGAGCGATGGTGGCGCTGGCGGCGACGGAAGCGCGTACTCAATCATCGGTTCGTCGGTTACTTACGGCGGTGGCGGCGGCGGTGGCGATGGCAACACGGGTGGCGCTGGCGGTGCTGGAGGTGGCGGTGCTGGCGGGGGATTCAGCGCGTCGGGAAGCAACGGCACCGATGGCCTTGGCGGCGGTGGCGGTGGCGGTAACAGGTTAAATGACGGTGGCGAGGGTGGTAAAGGCGTTGTAATTTTGCGCTTGCCGACAGCTGCCTATAGCGGCACATACACCGGCACGGCGTCAGTTACAACCGACGGTAGCGACACCATAATTTCTTGGTCAACGAGCGGAACCTACACCGCTTGATTAGTAGGAGTAAACATGGCATCAGATTATTCAACTAACCTCAAGATTGAGCTTATTGCCGATGGTGAACAAGCCGGTACTTGGGGTTCGACCACCAACACTAACCTTGGCACAACGCTAGAAGAAGCGATTGTCGGATATGGCGCAGTTTCTGCCTTAGTTATTTATGGAGCCAACGCAGCGGAGACGGCCACCGGAACTGACGAAATTTCCGGGGAACTTTTGGCGGGCTTCAAGCCAATTGTAATCTTGATGTAAGGTACGTAATGTTGCACCTTTGCCTTACGTATGAGAAAATCAGACAAACCCTAGTGAGGTAAAAAATGCCTAGTACTTTTTCAAACAATCTGCGCCTTGAACTAATGGGCACGGGTGACCAGCCCGGGGATTGGGGAACAACGACCAACCGCAACCTTGGTACGTTGATTGAGAGCGCCATTTCTGGTGCCGTAGAAGTTACGACCACCTCGGCTAATCAAGCACTTACTGTTGTTGACGGGTCAACGGATCAAGCTCGCAGTATGATCCTGAAGTTAGACACCACTACAGGGGCAACGTACAACGTCTATGCGCCCCCAAACCCTAAGGTGTATGTTGTACGCAATGAATCAGGAACTTACGCCGCTCAGTTATTTAACTCCACCGTGTCTGGGAATACAACTGCAGCGGGAACTGGTATCACGATTCCTGCAAGCACGAGCCTTGTGGTTTTTTCTGATGGTACGGACATGCTTGGGATTAGCGTCACCACAAACGCTAACTTGAGCGGCGTGGTTACTTCTGTTGGAAATACAACGTCTTTTGCCTCTTCTACCGGCTCGGGGTCCGTGGTACTTGATACTAGCCCCACTTTAAATAGCCCCACTTTAGTTACGCCTGACCTTGGCACCCCAACCGCACTGGTAGGCACAAATATCACAGGCACCGCTACTAGCTTTAACATCAACGGCACTGTCGGCGCAACTACTCCTGCGGCGGGATCATTTACGGGGGTTGATTTTGATACTTATACAGAGACGGTGTATGCCGTTTCTGGGGCGACCCCGGCTTTGTCACCAGATAACGGCACAATTCAGACTTGGACGCTTTCTGCTAATTCAACCCCTACCGCAGGTACTTGGGCGTCAGGCCAGTCTTTGACGCTAATGGTTGACGACGGTACCGCGTATACCATCACATGGACTTCATTGGGGGTGGTTTGGAAAACTGATGCAGGGATCGCCCCCGTACTTAACGCCACTGGGGAAACAGCAATTCAGTTATGGAAAGTTAGCTCAACTATCTACGGCGCACGGGTAGGGGATGCATAATGCTTTCAGGAAAACTACAGACAGCATCGACGGCAATCAGCGGCTGGGATTTAGCTAATGCTGTTTTTCAAGGCAGTCCAGTAAACTGGTTTGGTGTTAGCGCCCAAGATGGTGATCCTGAAGGAATGTTTTTTAAGCCTGACGGAACGAAACTATATATTGCGGGCGACAATAACAATAAGATTTATGAGTACGATCTATCAACGGCATGGGATATAGGCACTGCAACTTATCTACAGTCGAACTCCTTTGGGACCGCACCTCGTGGCATGTTCTTTAGGCCCGATGGGTTACAGCTTTATGTTATTGATTCTTTTAATATTTCTCAATCTTATGTTCGCACATACGACCTCTCAGTGGCATGGGACATAACCACAACAAGTATTGTTAGAAGCTGGAGTTTTACCGCGATAGGGGCCATATATTCCGTGTTTTTTAAATCTGATGGCTCAAAGGCGTATGTTTTAATAAGCGACACAATAGACGCTGTTTATGAATATGATCTATCAACGGCATGGGATACCAGCACTAGCTCTTTGGTGGCAAGCTATTCTGTTGCCTCGCAAGACACAGTTCCAAAAGGGCTTTTCTTTAAACCAGATGGTTCAAAAATGTATGTCACAGGGGACGTCAACAATTCGGTATATGAATATGATTTATCAACGCCATGGGACGTAACTACGGCAAGTTTTGTTCAGTCTGAAACTGTGGATAGCAATCCGCCTGCAGTTTTTTTTAAGTCTGATGGCTATACGATGTATGTCCTAGGGAACTCCACAGACACTATTTATAAATACGCTCTATCAACGGCATGGGACATAAGCACTATAAGTTTACCCAATCCTACAACAAATTATTGGGAATTTCCTTTCGGGTCAGGTCCTACATCCCCAGCAGACATCTTTTTTAAGCCTGACGGGACAAAAGCCTATATGATTGATGAATTTGGCGTGAGCAATAAAATTTTTGAATACGACCTCTCAGTGGCATGGGACATAACCACAACAAGTCTTGTACAGAGCGCGTTCACTAGCGTTAGTGACCCCAATGGGGTTTTCTTTAAGCCTGACGGCTTAAAAATGTATCTGTGTGACAATGCCAACAATAGAGTTTATGAATACGACCTCTCAGTGGCATGGGACATAAGCACCAGTAGTCTATCTCAGAATGCAAGTGTGAGTACTCAAGATAATGAACCACACGGAATCTTTTTTAAGCCCGATGGGACAAAACTATACATGGTGGGGACGCAAAATGATAGCGTATATGAATATGATCTATCAACGCCATGGGACATAACCACAATAAGTTTTGTACAGAGCTTTTCTATTGGACCCTCTACAGACCCAAAAGGAATCTTTTTTAGGCCTGACGGGGCAAAAATGTACGTGACACTATACCCATTCAATGTTGTTCGTCAGTATGATTTATCAACGGAATGGGATATAAGCACTGCAACTATTGAAGAGACTCTTGATGTTTCAGGATTGTTTCGATCAGTATTAGGGATCTTTTTCAGACCTAATGGGCGGCAGATATTTCTTGTTGACTTACCTGCTGACCGTGTTCTTTCTTACGATATGGTATAAGGAAAAATATGTACGCAAAAATTTTAAATGACGTTATTATTAAATTCCCGTATTCAATAGGGGCGCTACACACGGAGTACCCTGACACCTCATTCCCAGCAGCGTTGACGGCGGAAACATTAGCGGCGTTTGGGGTGCATAAAATTGTTGAAACCCCCCTCCCTGCCGTCGATAGTAAAACTCACCGACAAGTGCCGTCTATACAAAAAGTTGATGGAGTGTGGACGCAGGTATGGGAGACGCAACCTTTAAAACAAGATACGGCTTCAGCTAACGTGCGGGGCCACCGGGACAACCTATTAAAGGATTGTGATTGGACGCAGGTTGCCGATGCTACTGTAGACAAAGCCGCATGGGCCGCGTACCGACAAGCGTTACGCGACATCAGTGCTCAAGAAGGGTTTCCGTTTAATGTAGTCTGGCCTGCTGAACCGGCATGATCGACCCAATCACCGCCTTTACCGTCGCCACGACGGCGTTTAACACCATCAAAAAGGCGGTGGAGGTTGGTCGTGAGATTGAGGATGTCGCGGTCTATATTGGTAGGTTTTTTGGGGCTAAGGCAGACATAGCCAAGGCAGAAGAAAAAGCCAAAAACCCGCCCATATTTAAGAAGCTGCTGTCCGCTGGCTCGGTAGAGGAAGAGGCACTACAGCTTGTGGTGCAGCGGCAAAAGCTGGGCGAGATGGAGCGCGAGCTCCGCAGCATGATCATTCTGCGCTATGGGCAAGAGACGTACCTTGAGATGATGCGCCAGCGGGAAAAGATCGCAATGGAGCGCAAGCGGGTCGAGCTACTACAGAAGCACAAGCGGCAGGAGTTTTTTCTCGCTGTTTTCTACACCGGGCTTATTGCTGCGCTATTAGCCGCTTTGGCTTGGCTGGTGATGCTCGGCTTTGAGATGGTGGAGAAAGTATGACAGCTAAAGACCTAGACGCTTGGCGCATCGTACCGAGGTTACTAATTTTAAGTTACATGTTGGTCTTCTATAAGACCTGTACGTGGTTCATGGAATTGCCCGATCCGACCAATGCCCAAGCCGGGTTTGTGTCTGTGATTGTGGGCGCTGGCGCGGCGTGGTTTGGCTTGTATGTCAACAGCGGCCCGAAGATGCAGGGAGGCAAGGATGCTTAGTGCTCTGATTGGCCCGGTGACGGGTTTGCTGGACAAGTTTATTGAGGACAAAGACCAAAAGGCAAAGCTGGCGCATGAGATCGCCACAATGTCAGAAAAACACGCCCAAGAGCTGGCAGTGGGGCAGCTTGAGGTCAACAAGGCAGAGGCGTCCCATCGGTCGGTTTTTGTCTCTGGCTGGCGTCCATTTGTAGGGTGGACCTGCGGGGTTGCCCTAGCATGGCATTTCGTACTACAACCCCTTGTCATCTTTACAACTGCTTACCTAGGCGTTAAACTACCGGTACTGCCCACGTTTGACATGGACAGCCTCATGACCGTATTACTCGGCATGCTTGGTCTTGGTGGCCTACGGACCTATGAGAAAAAGCAGGGGTTGACCAAATGAGCTATAAGTTATCACAGCGCAGTTTAGACCGACTTGAGGGGGTAGAGGATAGCCTCGTCGTGGTCGTTAAGCGCGCCATTGAGCTCACCAAAGTAGACTTTGGGGTAACTGAGGGGCTACGCACTATTGAAACGCAAAAGCGTTACGTTGAGCTAAAGAAAAGCAAAACCATGCAATCTAAGCATTTAGATGGCAGGGCTGTAGATCTAATGGCTTACTGTGATGGTGCTCCTTCATGGGAATTAAATCTTTATGACGATATTGCCGACGCCATGGCGGAGGCTGCTCGGGAGTACGGCGTCGTTATCCGTTGGGGCGCTGCTTGGCACATAGATGATATTGGGACATGGCAGGGCAAGATGGAAGACGCCATGACCACATACATCGACCTGCGTAGGTCGCAAGGCAAACGCCCGTTTATTGACGGGCCACATTTTGAGCTTATGTAATGAGCGGCACCATCATTGCAGTGCTCATCTTCGTGGCTGGCCCGGGGAATTCATTGCAGGTGGTGCATAAGTTGAAAGTGCCCGACGAAAATAAATGTATGGAATTGGTAAAAGAAATTAATCTAGACAGATCGACGCCGTTTGTAGCTGCGTGCTATTCTGATGTGCGTGTTCGGGGGTCTTAAATGCCATTGCAAGCACTTAAATTTCGCCCCGGCATAAGCCGCGATAACACCACCCTTGCTAATGAGGGTGGATGGTATGAGTGCGACAAAGTACGATTTAGGAATGGTTTTCCAGAGAAAATAGGCGGTTGGGATAAAGATTCCGGAACTGCTTCTTTTGCCCCATCCACGGGAACATTTTGGGGCGTTTGTCGTGCTCTGTGGAACTGGATTAGACTAAGCGGGGCTAACCTATTAGGCGTTGGCACTAATCTTAAATACTATATCCAAAACGGGGCCAATGGCACGTTTTACGATATCACACCCTTACGAGATGCGCCCGGATTTGATCAAGCGCTTCCTACTAATCCCTTTGAAGTTACAGATGGGTCAAGCGTTATTACTGTGACCCACACCGCCCATGGCGCGGTTAATAACGATTTTGTGACGTTTTCCTCGGCAACTGGATTTGGTGGAAATATCACGGCGGACGTTCTTAACGCCGAGCACCAAATTACTTATGTTGATGCCAACACCTACACAATCACAGTATCCGTGGTAGCTAACAGTACTGATGATCCGGCAGGAACGGGCACATCTGGCGGAGGCGCATCTGTTACCGGCCAGTATCAGATTAACGCGGGTAACGCAATCTACTCAGTAGCCACTGGATGGGGCGCTGGAGGATGGGGCGGTAGCACGCCCGGATTTGCTGCCACGGGATGGGGAGAGTCTGCAGCAGTAGGGGTGGGCGTAGATATGCGCCTGTGGAGCCATTCTAATTTCGGCGAATACTTGCTGATTAACCCTCGTGGCGGGGGCATTTATTTATGGGTAACTGCCACGTCAGCTTCAGTTTACAACCGTGCTCAAATCCTATCTTCTACAAATACAAACACCGCAACCAATAGTTTAGGTGTAACAGCAGCTTTTTGGCAGACAGACACCAATTGCCCGTCTAAATGTAATATTGTTCATGTCAGCGACTCGTCTAGATTTGTAATTGCTTTTGGCTGTAACGATGTTGGCTCAACGGACCTCAATCCGTTGCTTGTTCGGTGGTCAGATCAGGAAGACTATGCGACGTGGACGCCGACTGCAACTAATCAAGCGGGTAGTTTTTCACTTTCTTCTGGCTCTGAGATTATTGCAATCAAGCCGCAGCGTCAGGAGATATTGGTATTTACAGACGCTGCTGTTTATTCAATGCAGTATCAGGGGCCACCCTACGTATGGGGCTTTCAACAAGTTGGCACAAACATCTCCATTATTAGCCCAAACGCAGTAGCTAACGCAGCTAACTTGGCATTTTGGATGGGCGTGGATAAGTTTTATGTTTATGATGGCCGGGTCCAGACTCTTCCATGCCCCTTGCGTCGTTTTATCTTTAACGACTTGAATCGCAATCAAGGGAGTCAGGTATTTGCTGGGACCAACGAGGGGTTCAACGAAATTTGGTGGTTTTATTGCTCGGCTAATTCAACCACAGTTGATTCCTATGTGATCTTTAACTACCAAGAAAAAGCGTGGTCATACGGCACAATGTCCCGCACTGCTTGGTTGGATTCACCTTTACGTGAATACCCTATGGCGACCGGTCAAGACAACTCACTTTACTACCATGAAAGTGGTGTGGACGATGGCTCGACTAATCCCCCAAGTGCGATAGCTTCATACATTCAGTCGTCTGACTTTGATATTGGCGAGGGGCATAAGTACGGCTTTGTGTGGCGTATGCTGCCGGACATCACTTTTAACGGGTCAACCGCTTCTGCCCCCAAGGTCACTTTGACCTCTCGCCCCCGGCAGAATCCGGGAGCCCCATATGGCACCTCCTCTTCGCCAACGGTCACTAGCGATCAGGATTACTCGGGCCAGAGAAATTATGACGTTCAGGAGTACACAGAAACAGTGAATGTGCGTGTGCGGGGTCGTCAAATGGCTTTTAAGATAAGTTCCTCTGATGTAGGCACAGCATGGCAACTAGGCGTGCCTCGCATTGACATAAGACAAGATGGACGGCGTTAATGGCAACCAACCCACGGGTAGACCCGGCAACCGACCTTATAGTCCCGGAGCCCCCAAGGCTCCCAGCCGCGCCTGCTGTGTGGGAAGCCCAGTATCAGGATCAATACACTAATGTTCTGCGTCTTTATTTCAACCGCCTCAACAACCTGTTGCAGGAGATTAATGTGAGCACTGGATCGGGCGGCATTTACCCATTAGGCACCGCAGGGGACGCCTTTGGCCGTTTGCGTACGTCTAATCCTTTTACGCTTTTTGACAGCAAAAACCGATTTCAGTCTGACCCACAGTTTGACACAGCTACTACTGGCGCTGGGGCCAGTGCAACTTATGTATCTAACGATGCGTCGGTTACGTTGCAGGTGGATGCAACGGCATCTGAGGATGTTACGCGGCAGACATTGAGGGTATTCTCGTATCAACCGGGGAAGAGCTTGCTGGTCTTTGCAACCTTTGCTATGGGCGCAGCGAACAGTGGCGTAGACAGCAAAATCGGGTATTTTGACGGCAGCAACGGAATCTATTTCCGTAGAAATGGCTCTACCCTGTATTTTGAAATCATGAAGAATGGGTCGGTCACAGAGACGGTGGCTCAGTCCTCATGGAACACTGACAAGATGGACGGCACTGGTGCCAGTGGCGTGACGTTGGATGTAACCAAGACCCAGATTCTTTACATTGATTTGGAGTGGCTGGGGGTGGGTACCGTTCGGTGCGGATTTGTGCAGGATGGCAAAATGTATGTGTGCCATGCTTTCCACCACGCTAACACTGCCACTTCGGTGTATATGCAGACGGCCGTTCTCCCTGTGCGCTATCAAATTACTTCTTCTGGCACAGGCACGGGGAACGCAACGCTATCGCAGATATGCTCGACGGTCATGTCCGAAGGTGGTTATAACCGACGAGTGGCCCCTAATTGGATCCGGTCCGTGAGCGCCGCATCTATTGGAACCAGTTTTGTCCCTTTGTTCTCAATGCGGATAAAGTCTGGGAAAGAGGGGGCGGTAATTATTCCGGCGTCAGTTAGTGCGCTACCGGTTGGAACGATTTTGGATTTTGAGGTAGCTGTGTTTAAGTACCCCGATGCCAGTCATTTGACTGGTGCTACGTGGGCACTTACTAGTGGCTCAAGTGTTGAATATGACATTGCGGCTACGTCAATGTCTACTGTAAACAATAACATTGTTAGCTCTACATATCTTTCTGGCAGCAACCAAGGTTCTACTTCTTTAAGTTCTGAGCAAGAGTATAACTTTGGGCTACAGATTGGGGTTGATATTGCGAATGTGAGTGAAGTCTACACGCTGGCTGCGCGAACCCTGAGTGGATCGGGATCGAACAACCTCGTCGGGGGACTTTCCTATTACGATTTGACGGATTAAAATGGCAACAGCACCAGAACAAGGAATACCTATGGCTACATCTGCGCCAGAAGGCATTATGGCTCTCCCTGAAAACAGTGGCATGAACCAAGGACCACGGCTCAGTCTTGAGGAGTCCTCAGACGCTATCAATCAGGGGCTTAGGAACGCTAGTCCTCAAGCGGCTCAGGCGGTTCAACAGGCTACGAGTGCTATTAGTTCTAAGTTGGATGGGCTTTCGGATAAACAGTTAGACCTTTTTATCCAATTTATCCAATATTTATATGATAACCCACAAGAATACAAAAATATTCTAGAGCAGTTGATTTCTGGCGGAGCTATTCCGAGGGGGGTGTTCCCGGAGGAGCACAACCCGGAATTGCTGGCTACGCTTTTGTATGCTGCTCTTGATGCCAAGAAGCAGCGTGGAGGTGGGCAGCGGGCCCCGATGCAAGCTCCGGTTGGCATGGCTCGTGGTGGGATTGCCGACGCAGCGCGTATGGTTGCGGCTCAGGGTCGCGCTGGCGACACCATGCTTGCTCATATCACGCCTCAAGAGGCGCAGATGCTACGGGCTAGGGGCGGGGCTGGGACCGTTAACCCGGCTACAGGCTTGCCTGAGTATGGGTTTTTCTTGACTGAGATTTTTAATTTCATCAAGGAAGTCACTGATCCTATTATTAAGCCGATTGTTGAGGTTGCCAAGGATATTGTAGAGAGTCCTATTGGTAAGGTGCTTACTACCGTTGCGTTGACCGCCGTCCTCGGACCATATGCTGGGGCTTTTGCTGCACCTTTGGCTTCTGCTGGCACGACGCTGCTTGCGGGGGGCAACTTAAAAGATGCTTTGATATCTGGGGCAACCGCGTACTTTGGGGCTCCGGGCGGTGCAGTTTCCAACTTTGTTGGGAAGATGGGCATCACCAATCAAGCGCTAAACGCCGCTATTTCTTCGGGGATTGTTGGAACAGGGGCAGCGGCGCTTTCCGGTAAGAGTTTAGAGGATTCTGTCAAGACCGGCCTGATGCAGGGTGTGATTGGCGGAGCCGTTCAGGTTGGCGGCAATCTATACCAAGGAGACAGCTTAAAGGATGCTTTTGGCCGTCAAATTCAACTACCCGGAACACCTGCTGCCCAACAGAGCACAGCAGCACAACAGGCGACTGAGGGGGTTCCTACGCCCCGTTCTGCTTCTCAAGATGTTTTGACACCGAGTAAAGTAGCACCTACTAATTTTAAGCCGGACTACAGCCTAAGTGCTGCCCCCAACGCCCCCGGACCGGCAGGTGGCCCACCTAGTGGTTTTAAGCCGAACTACAGCTTAAGTGCTGCCCCCAACGCCTCCGGACCGGCAGGCGCATTGCGTCCTTCAGGTGGCCCAATTAGCGCTCCGCCTCCTATGGAGGCTAGTTTTATGGACCAAGCTAAGGGGTTAGCGGGCAAGGCATGGGACTATATTGCCCCGAGCAAGCAGGGGCTACAAGGGGATGCTTTATATAAAGCCGCTGCCGATGAGCAAAAAAGGGCTGCGGCACAGGGCTTCACTCTTTCCAACAAAGAAGCTTTGGCTAAGGTGTCCCCCAATGTATTTGAGAAATATGGCCCATTAGCTGCAGCCGGTATTGGCGCATTGGCCTTAGGTGGTGGATTTAAGTCAGACCAGCCGACTTCCGCTGGGCTTGTCGATCGGGATGCATCCGGTAAACCCATTACAGGGGCTGATCTAATCGCTCAGAATCCCCGCAAATACTACATGCAAGGCCTTCCCGGCGTCCAGTATGACGAGCGCGGAGCTATTGTAGGCGGCTCAAGGTGGTCCCCCACTGCCACCATGGCTGATGTACGGGTGCCTTCTTCTCAGGCCACTTCGACTCAGTTACCATCGTTGCAGCAAGGAATATTTGCTCCTCGTCGCCCAATGCAGCCTATATACCAGCCGTATAACACTCCTTCGATGTATACAAACTTGGTGCCGCAATACGCTGTTGGAGGAATTGCTTCGTTGGGCCAAGGGGGCTACCCACGCAAGACCGGGGAAATTGACGGCCCCGGTACTGGGACTTCGGACGACGTGCCCGCCATGTTGTCGGACGGCGAATTCGTAATGACGGCTAAAGCTGTGCGCGGAATGGGCAACGGTAGCCGTAGGGAAGGTGCAAAAAGGATGTACGATTTGATGCACAAACTAGAACGTAACGCAGGACGGGGTTAATCATGGCAACTACAGTTAGTGAACAAATTGTCAGAGAAGCCCCAGAAATTGAGGCGCAGAAACTTGCGCTGATTGAATCTGCAAGAGCTCTAGAGGCCCCAGAATTACCGGCGTATCAAGTAGCTGGTCTAACCCCGGAACAGCAACAGGCAATCGAATTAGGGCAGGAAGGCATTGGCGTTTACCAGCCCTACATGGATGCTGCTGCGGCTAACGTAGATGCGGGCGCTCAAGCGATTGAACAAGGGATTGCTACTCTGCAGGGGGCAGATACCCGGGGGCAATTTAGCGCTGCTCAGCAAGCCTATAACCAAGCAATGGCCCCTGCTCAGGACATGAGCCAATTCCAGCGGGACATCGATCTGGCGACAAACATGGCTGTAACTGGGTCATCGGCAGATTTAAGCCAAGGGCGTGATCTGCAAATGCAAGGGGTCGATGAGGCCCGTTCTGCCGCGCAGCAGGAAGGTTTCGGGACAGGCGCTAGCACAATTGACACAGGCATTGCTTCCTTGACTGGTGCTGCCCAAGGCTACGATCCAAGCATGGTTGAAGCCTACATGAACCCGTACCAGAACGAAGTAATCCAAAAAGCGATTGCTGAAATTAATCGTCAGGGGGATATCCGTCGTCAAGAGCTATCAGGAGAAGCGGTTCGCATGGGAGCTTTTGGAGGTAGCCGTGCTGCTATCCAGCAAGCCGAGTTTGATCGCAACTTGATGGATAAGCGCAATCAAACAATTGCCGAGATGATGATGGGCGGCTACGATACTGCTCAGACTGCTGCTATGGATGCCTTTGAGCAACAGCAGCAACGCCAATTGGCACAGGGGCAGGCTCTGGAGAGCGCCGGTACGTCGCAGGCAAATATTGCTGCACAGCAGGCAACTGCGGAGCAGAACGCTGCACAAATGGCGGCGGATGTCGGTCAAAACATTACGGGTCAGGAACTCACCCAAGCGGAGCTCATGCAGAGTGCTGGACGCAATGTGGCAGATGCTGCTGCAACTGGTGCAACTATCGCTGCTACGCAATCGCAGACGATGCAGGATGTTGGCGCTGGTATTGCCGATTTGGCAAAAGGCCAATACGATATTGGCGCATCAATGGCTGCGGGCATTGGCGAGTTAGGAGGCGCATTGAGCGATGCCGGTATTCAAGGGGCGGCGCTTGGCGAAACGGCTCAACAAATGGCCCAAACGGATGTGGCTAACCTATACGGCCTTGGTGAAGTTCAGCAACTGCAGGAACAGGCTGAGCTTGATGCGCTGCGTAACACGCAACTGCAGGAAGCCTATCAGCCATATGAGGAAATTGCATTCCAGTCGGACATTCTGGCAAGTGCTCCGTCGTCGCAGATGACGGTTACACAGAAGGCTTCACCTGATCCGAGTGTCGCTCAGCAAGCAATTGGTACAGGCGCTGCAGTTATTGGTGGGGCAAAAGCAGCGCAAACCGCCGGAGTTCTTTAAGGATTTAATATGAACCAAGACATTTTGAAGCGGGCCATGTTTGCAATGCCTTTGTCCAAGAAGGCTCGCAACACAGGAATCATGCAGGGCTTTGAAGACGACATGGAAATGGTCGAAGACGACATGGAAATGCCGGAACAAGCCATGGAAGATGAAGGCGAAGAGATGCTCCCAATGGAGCGTAACCCTCAGAATCCCGAAATCCTTATGAACAATCTGCGCGGCGACATGCGCTCAGTAGACGCTCGGTACACGGAGCTTGCTGGTATGGTGGGGGAAGAAGCGGCAATGGAAACGCCCCCTGAAGTACTGGCTATCTTGCAAGACCACTTTGCCATGATGAACCAGCCGCAGGGTATTGGTGCTTTGCCGCAAGGTGCAGCGATGGCTCCTCCGGGGGCCATGCCTCCACCACAACAGCCCACGGCCCAAGGGCCAGCTATGCCTCAAGGCGGAATGGGGGGCCAGCCCCCTTTTCCCCAAGGCGGGTCTGAGGGAGCCCCGCCGACGCCTGATGGGCTCCCTCCGGCCAAAATGGCAATTGGCGGTTTAGCCGCCCGAGCCCTTCCTTATGTATCGGCTGCTGGTGCGGCTGCGCGAGGTGGGCTTAGCCGTTTTAATCAAGCAGCTAACCAATACTTAGGCAACATGCTTTTCCGTGGCGGCGCAGGGCAGCGTATGACGTCGCCTTTTTTGCAAAACGCTAGAGGTCCCGGAGGACGCTACACTGCCCAGCAAAGCGTTCAAGGAGGCCAGCAGGTCTTCCCGACCATGACGCAAGGCATTAGCCAGTTGCGGGCGCAGAACCCTGCATTACGTGCGATGACAACCCCTAAAGCTGGTCTTATAGGCGGTACGGCCGGACTAGCGATGTATGGTCAGTCGGGGGATGACTCTGCTACTGGACCCGGCCTGCAAGTCAGAATGGATGCTAATGGGGTCCCGATGTACGCTTACGGTAAGCCCACTGAGTCAATGAAAGCTGCGGGGGATGCCATGTTCCCTCCGATGCCACAAATTGGCGCTGGCCGTATGCCCGATTCGCAAAAGAGTGGTGCTACGCCCACGGGCCCAGCCGCTTCCCAGCCTCCGGCACCAGATGTCCCCACAGAAACGCCCGCAACGGCGGAGCCCGCAATGCGTATCCCCGGGGCGGGATTTGCCGGGGAGCCGGGGGTAGATAACCCAGCGGCGCAATTCATTCGCCAATACTACGCGGCACAGGCAGGAGAGAAACCTGAGGGTGACCGAATAAACCGTATCCGTAAGGCAACGCAAGAATACAAGGATCTGTTCAAAGAAACCATTGGCGACAGCGACAAGATGAATGAGACGAACGCTTGGCTGATGCTGGCTGATGCCGGGGTCAAGTTGGCTACTGAGGCTCAGCCTACTTTAGCCATGGCGATTGCCTCGTCCTTACGCGATCTGCCCAAGGGCTTTGCTCAAATGGCGGCGGATGCCCGCGCTAATGATGTCAAAATCAGTTCTGCTGCCCTTGAGGCGGCAATTGGCGATGTCCAAGCGCAGGAAGACTACGCCCGCCAACTCCAGCTTGAAATGCAAAAAGCGCAGTTTAAAGCACAACTGGAGGTGATTAAAGCAGGAAAAAATACTGGCCGTTTTGAGCTGGCAGCGGCAGGCATTGTCCACCACAAAAACGAAAAAGGGGATGTGGTTGATTACTCAATTCCAGTAACTCAAGATGACTACAAGAGAATGGGTATAACCTACAACCCCATGCTCAACAACATGCTCACCAGCAAAAACACTCTAAATGCGGGGTCTCCTTTTGTTGAAGTTGAGGAGCAAGGCTCATATCCTGCATTTGATAAGGATACTCGCCTAGCTGCAGCAGAAGGGGTGCGAAACGCCGATGGGGTTATATCTACGGTTAAGGACATGATGTCGTTATATGGGGAAGGTTTTGGACCTAAATCCGCTTTCATCGACATTGCTAACTCTTATTTTGTTCCGTTTGTCCCGGGTATGGATCCCATAGCTACCCAGAGTCAAGCAGTTATTCAAAAATTTAAACAGCTACAAGAGCGCCTTACTAAGCAGATAGGGTCGGCTGAGCGTTCTGGGCGTTTAAGTAATCAACAAGAAAAGTGGATTAAGGAGGCTTTGAACCTTGAGCCAGCTAAGTTCTTCCAAGATAAAGGCACTGTAATGCTCACGTTGAGCAACTTGTTGACTACGACGATAAATGACCGTCAATCAGAACTCGGTACGTTGATACCCCTTCGGCAAACTTACCGCGTATCTCGCATACCCACAGGCTTAGAGGATGATCCTTTTGACCTTACCGGTCCCAACCGCACAGGTGTCATTGATTTCATGAAGTCGGTTGCCAAAAAGGCTGACCCCGAGACTTTGATTTATGCGCAAATCCCGGGAGTCGGTATTAGGCCCTTGAAGGCAGGTAATGCAGACAAATGGAACATAACCCGTTAACCACGAGAGCACAGTAATGCCTACTATTACGGATGCAACCGGTCAGGTCATCGATCTCGACACCGGAAAAATTGTTGGTCAAGAAGAGGTTAAAGGTGATAAGCCTAATGTCGGCGATCAGCCCTACAATTTGTTTGGTCAGACCGTTAATCTCCCCTCTGAGGTGGTGGAGCCCTTACGACAATTGTCGTGGGCGGCTAACTCGGCGCTTTTTTACGTTCCAGATGGCATCTTTAAGGCGTTTGGCAAGATGACGGGCATGAAGCCTGATAGCGTTGTAACCTTAGAAAAAATATTTAATAAAGGCAGGCGGGACCCTGAGAACGCTAAAGAACGCTATTTTAGTGCAATTGGCCAAGGCATAGGTGGTGTTCTCCCTGTTACAGGCATTTTAGGCTGGGCTGCTGCAACGCGCCGTGCCGTGCAGGCAGTAGATAAAGGAAGCAGCGTAATCAGGAACATCGCAGAAGATGCCTTGGATTACTACCGCCGTGATCCGCGCAAAGCTACCATGCTGGATCTTGCCTTTGGCGCGGGCTACGAAACAGTACGTCAGGCTGTTGAAGAAGAGGTGCCGGACGACGACCCAGACAAAGCGCTTATGAAGGAGATCCTCCCTGCCTCGTTATTTTTGGGGCTACCCGCCGCTATAGCTGTTGCCCCTTCAGTCTTGGCTGCTGGGAAAGGGCGTCAAGCCTACAAGGCCGCTACGCAACTTAGCACGGAAGCGCAAAGGGATGTTATTGAAAATATCCGGCCACGTTTAATGGCTAAGGGGCCTTTGCGTATCCTGCCTAAAATGATGCTTGATCGGGCTCGGCAGAAGATCACAAGCGTGTTTGGTGAGGTTGGGAAAAGCCCTGAAGCGCAAGACGCTTTACGTCAACTGGAGTTATCTCTCACTGACCCACGGCTTAAGGGCATATTTGATATGCAAAATTTCAGCTTCTCAGAGCAAACGCTTTACCCAGCGCTGCTCAAGGAGCAAGAAGAGATCCTCAAGCGCATGGGGCCAGAAGAGCTTGCTAAGTTTAAGCAGGGCTTTGCAGAAAACCAGCAAAAGTTGGAACTAGCTTTTAATGCTTTAGCGCCCAACGCTTCGATGGACGCCCGTACAGCTTTCCAAAACACTCTAAAGCAACGCCAAAAACTGTTTGAGGGCCTGACGCAGGCAGAAAAAAATCTAACTGAAGGCGAGCTCGCGGCAGTGTCTCAACGCTTCGGCCCGGTCAACATCGACATGTTGAACAATGAGCTTCGCGGCGCTTTGATGGCAACCATGGAGGGCGATGCGGCCATGCGTAGCAACGTGCTGCGCCAGATGGGCTTGCGTCAAGCCTATGACAAGCAAGGCAACCGCCTAAGCGTCCGGGACGAAGACGGCATGAGCCTGTTCCCTGCCGTAAACATTGAAGATGCAGCACTTAAACTGATTGACAAATATCGCCCCAAAGGTGCGTTTGATACAGGGCTAAAGGTGCCTGAGCCTATTCGCCAGCTTGAGACTTATCTTGGTCGCCAGCAGGCCAAGCAAAACGAGGCCAAAAATGATGCCGTGGCAAGCCTGATTGATGATGAAGTCAAAAAGGTCAAGGAGCTTTTGCTATCTAAGGGCTATGACAATGAACGCATTGCAGAGATAGATGAGGGGTTGCGTAATGAGATGAGCGCTGTAATTACAGGCAGGACTAAGGATGCCAAAGCAAAAGCCGCATGGCAAAAAGCAGTCAAGGCAGGGCAAACCGAGTTTGCTATCCCTAGTTTAGAATTCATCCCTCGGCTTCGGGGCACATACAAGATTAACCGTAAGAGCCTGTTGGAAGACGCTGAGACAATAGCCAAGCAAGCCGCTTCGATTGACATGAACGCCCCTGAAGCGTTGGATTTGCTCAACGCTGCTAACCGGGCGCGTATTCAGTCAGTGAACGATTACAACCGGGCGATTGCTTCTGGCCGTTCTACCTTGACCGATGCACAGGCCATCTTAGACCGTGGCAAGAACCAGTTCAACGACATCGAAAAGTTTGTCATGGACCACGCGCCATTGATTGACCGGCGCTACTCTGCAATGCAGATGGTGGTCGATGATTACCGCGCGGGCTTTGAGCGTACATTGCCTCTTCTCATGACCTCCAAGAAAAAAGGTGGTCTGGAATACTACATGCCCAACGAGCGGTTGATGGCTAAGGTATTTGAAAGTGGCGACAACATCCGCCAGCTACGTAATACCCTTGGTACGTCTACCCAACTGGATGACATGTTAGAGCAAGGCGCTGTTGACTGGCTCCGCAGCAAACCTATCTTTGACAAAGATGGTGTGCCCGATGCTAAAAAGATCCAAGCCGTCTTCAACAAAAACAAAAGCATCGTTGATGCCCTGCCAGAAAATATCCGGACCAAGCTGTCGGACGAAGTTGCGTTTGCCGATGAGTATGCCAAGCGCTTAGGCCAAATCAATCAGCGAAGAATTGCAGCGCAAGATAACGAGTTGAAGCGCATGTTAGAAACTGCAGCACGGCCCGATGCTGATCCGCAGCGAATCTTGAATGAGGCTATCGAAGACCCGGCCAAGATGCGTAAGTTAGTGGATCAGGTCGGCAAAGATCCTGATGCTTTATCAGCTCTGCGCCGTTCGGTATATGACTTTGCCTCCCGTGGCGCTACCCAACGGGGCGGGGCATTGGATACCTTTATCCGAGGGAACGAGCCTGCCCTCAAGATTCTGTTTGGCGACAAGCACCTAGACGATCTCAAAAAGCTTGCTGACTTACAAAAACGGGTATATGCCTTTAGCGATGTGACGGGACAGATTCCGGCGTTTGAAGCGACCGACGAGATGTTCCAGCGCTTGTTTGGGTCAGGTATCAAATACGTTGTGACCACTGCTCGTGAAGCAGCGGTTGGTCGTATCAACCCGACATCCGGCGCTCTGTTTTTGCTCATCAGACTTGCAAACGGAGTGGAGAAACAGGTATTTGACCGAGTAATGATGCGGGCCCTATCAGACAAGAGCTTTGCTTCTGGTCTGGTGGAAATCGGTACGCCATCAGAAGCTCGCAAAATCTTCACTGAGTTAGAAAAGATGGGGGTGGGGCGCAGAACCCTACGTGATTTGGTAACAACCCCTGCTACCCAACGCGGTGCCGTGCTTGAAGCTTACCGTGCAGCGGATCAGGAAGACTTAGAGGAAATCCGTGAGCCGCGACGCCCGTCTGCTGCAGAGATGCTGCGGCGTCTTGGCCCTGCACCCAAGACCCGTGGAACGGGGACCACGAACCAAAACCAGTCGATGGTTCAACCAATGATAAGTGACCGGGCAACGCAACCCGCTGCTCCTCAGCAAAGGGGGCAAGCGGCTATGATGTACCAACAGTTGTTCCCTAACGATCCAACTGGGAACCTAATCATGCAAAGAAGGATGATGGGACAATGAAGACAAAACCAGTATGGGACAAGAAGCGCCCTAAGGGTCTAGGGTCACCTAAGAAACTGACCTCTGCACAGAAATCAAAGGCCAAGGCAGCAGCTGCAAAGGCGGGCCGTCCTTATCCAAATCTCGTGGACAACATGCGCGCTGCGCGGAAAGGTAAATAATCATGGGCATCAAAGACGGTATTAAACGTGCTGCAAAAGAATATGGGCGTGGAGCTCGCATGGTAGCCGACGATGTACACCGAATTGTCGGGACAGAACGCGGAAAACAGTTGGATGAGGATGTTAAATTTCGACAAAAATTAAAGGAAAAAGAGGAACTCGCTGGAATGCTCGGCGTTTCTGAAAAAGACGATACATTTAAGCAATACAGCCGTGGCGGCATGGTATCTACTAAAGGCAACGGCAAAGCCATGCGCACTAAAAAATGCAAAATGATGTGAGGTTCAACATGAGAGACTTCATGGCAACTCAAATTGAGATCGCGGAACGCATGTTCAACATGATGGCCGAGGACCACAGCGAGCGTATTGAAGCCATGAGGATGTGGATGGATGTCAATACCAGCTTAGTCCGAAAGCTAGAAGAGCGTGACAAGTTGATTGACGAGCTGCGCGCAGAGTTGCGCCAGTACAAAACAGCTGATAAACTTTAACCTCGCAGTTGCCGTTGTCTCCCGGGGG
>Ga0208644_1001248_pt1 | contig 21548 bp, 17 predicted proteins | sample VirMetDEL_Nov_18_FD_184517 | JGI IMG/M metagenome (GOLD analysis project Ga0208644, IMG submission 184517) | Aqueous microbial communities from the Delaware River and Bay under freshwater to marine salinity gradient to study organic matter... | ecosystem: Environmental > Aquatic > Marine >...
ACAATGCAGAGCATATCTGTAGTATCAGAACAAATTTCATTATCTTGCAGTAGCTGGTATTGAAGAACTTACATTAGCTACAAGAGGTTCTGCTGCAAATGCCATGAAGATATATGTATCTCCAGAACCATTATTACCACCATCAGTACTTCTAAATTTAAAACCATTAGACAACATATCCATGCTATCTGAACCAGAACTTTCAGCTACATTTTGATTAGGAAATAATCTTAAATTATTTACATTTGTTGGGTCTCTACCTGTATCATTAATAGTCCAATTAGAAGTACCATTAGTATGTTTAATCATAACAAAAGCAGGTTTAAATCCAGTATAAACAAATGTTCCATTAGCATTTCCATTACCAGTATAAGAACCAAACTTGCTGAAGCCTTTTATACTTGTAAAGGCATATATAATATTTGCATTTGAGCCATTTAATCCACCACCACTTCCTAAAGTAAATACAGATGATGTTGGTGCAGTTCTACTAGAACCTCCAAATAAAGCACTATCATCAGCTTGTGCATCTGTAGTAAAACTTAATTTATAACCTGCATTTGTTAAATCTTTATGCCAAATACCCCAACCCGAGCCATCTGATAAATCTTTCCCTATAAGCATATCAGGAACAGCACCCAAACCATGACCAACAGTAGCACCATCTGTTGCATTACCTGTATAAGAAACAATACTAAATCCACTTGTTGTATTAGCACTAACAGTTGAGGTTATGCTTCCATCAGTATTACTAGCTGTGCCATTAGCACCTAACCAGTTCCAACTAGCCATTGTATATGTATTTGGATTAACTTCTCCAACAGTTGCATCATCTCCTAAAGTAAATCCATCTGAATCAAAACTTTTTAAAGTATCTGCAACAGTAGCTTCAGCATTAGTTAAATTAGATTTAATTGTTTTTGTAGCACCTCTTACAGCATCAAATAAATTGTGATTTGCGGCTTGATTTCTTCTTTTTATCCAAACTAAATCTGGTTGAAAATTTACACCTGTAATAGCATGATTATCTGTTGAGTTACCTGTATAAAGTTTAGTATTAAAATAGTCGCTAGGTTTTGAGATTGTTGAGTATGCCATATTATTTGTTATCCATAAGTGTTAATATTTTTTGTATTTAATGCGTAATATCCTGATGGTACATCATATTCAAATAAAGATCCATTACCATTTGAACCTGCAGAACTAATAGGTGTAGTACCAAAAAATCCATTGCCGAAGTTCCAAAGATGACCAGCATCTGAATGACCAGCATCTCCAAAATAATAAAATTTATCAGCAGTTAATGAAACTGAATTTCCTGTTGAAGCACCATTGATATAAAATTGAACTGTGTTGTTATCTAAATCCATAGCTATTCCAACTATTGTACCATTAGAGAAAGAAGTTAATCCAGTTTGTTGATTTGAATTTGCTTTTTTTATTTCTCCATTTTGAAGATAACCAATACTATCTGTTTGTTCACCTATAAAATCTTGGCTATTTTGTCTTAAATTTGCTGTATCAACACTTATAACTCCAACAGAACTTGCTGCACCAACTGCATCAATTTCACATTCTGCATACCATTTTCCAGAAGATGCAGCTAATGTTGAATAAACTGCAAAAGTAGATGTTTGATTATAAAATGTTTTAGTATTTCCATTACCATAAACAACAGTAGGATCTTTTTGAGAAAGAGGATTCATAGTAGCATAAACATTTGATGGTGTATCAAGTGCTTGTTTTAAATTTCCATTAACTGTAAATGTATTTGAGTTACCAGAACTATCTGTACCTAATGCACCAGAGTTTTCCATTTTTAAATGAAAACCATTAGTACCCCAAGTAAGACCAGATGGTGATTTAAATTTCCAAATACCTGATGTAGAATCTGTTTCACCGAATACAGTTGGAGCTAATGCTTGACCATCAACTAAAGCTACATGACTTATATAACCCTCAAAATATCCATCATTTCCACTCCAACCTATTTGATTTGACCATGTATTATTCCAATTTGTAGAAGCATTTTGAGAATAAACTGTGTTTGATGCAAAAGATGTTTCTTGTACTCCATTAACATAAATTTTTGCTCTATCATCAGATGATGCTTGGGTTGTATCTATATTACAAACTATATGATACCAGGCAGAAGTATCTCTAAATTTTCTATTAGTTGTCTTACCTAAAACTGTAGTAGAACTTGCATAATCTACAAAAGCTAATGTATCATCATCTAAAAATCTAATTGTAGTATTGTTACTTCCACTAGACCATTTAGCTATTACTTCTTGTCTTGCACCTATTTTACTTCTTTTAACCCAAAAAGATGCAGTAAATTTAGTTGTACTTCCATTTCCACTAAATGTTTTATTTAAGTAACTGTTTGCCATAATATTATCCTAGTTAAACTGTCCAGAGTTGTTAGCTCCTACTGTTATTGTTATACTAAATGCTCTATCAGCAGTTTGGTTTTCACCATCTGTTGCTCGTAGAGTAAAATTGTAAACTGTCTCTGCTGTTTCTGTTCCTGTATGTGTTCCAGTAATAGCACCAGTAGAAGTATTTAAACTTAACCCTGCAGGTAAACTACCAGATTGAACACTGAAAGCAACTGTACTATCAGATGTAGCATCAACATCAAAGTTTGCAGTTCCACCTTTTGCTAGACTTCCTAATGAACCAGAAGATGTCGACCAAGTAGGAGCATCAGATACAGTAAGTAAAGCAGTTGAAGATCTTACAGCTAATCCATTTGGATTTTCAATTCTAATAAAATAAGTTCCATCAGTTGCAAGTGTTGCGTTGATTGTTAATTGTGTAGCACTGTCTCTTGTTATTGTGTTTGGATAAAAGATTGCGCCAGTAGTAGATATAATTTCTACATTAGGAGTTATTACAAATTCTGTTCCTGTAATTACAATGTTGGTTGCTGTGTTAGAAATTGTAGTTGGTGAAATAGATGTTATTGTAGGTTTAGTCTCGGCAACACCTGTAAGGTTAGCACCACTAACAGCAGGTAAAGCACCTGTACCATCTAGTTGTACAAACTCATTAGCTGTGTTTGCGTCTTTAAATATATCTGCTATTTCTTTTGCTCTTGTCATATTTTACCTTGCTGTACATGGTACATTGTTTGAACCTACTAATGATTGACCAAATGCCATGTAAATAATACTTCCTTGATTTGATGTAGTATCATTAACTCTCATTTTAAATCCATTACTTAAAAAATCCATTAATGTTACAGTTCCCTCTGCTGCACTTAAATCTGGGTGTACATATTTATCAACTGCATTAAATGTATTTCTTTTGTTATCTACTAATACCCAACTATATGAGCCACTATCATATCTTTTGTAAATTACAAAAGCAGGTTTAAAGCCAGTGTAAATAAAGCTACCATCAGCATTTCCATTTCCAATAAAAGAACCAATTTTGCTATAACCTTGTTTCTCTGCGAAGCAGTAAGCTATATATGTTGCACCACTTGCATTTACAGAACTATGAGTACCAAGTGTAAATACTGAAGAAGTTGGAGATGTATCATTCCATCTGTTTGATTGGTCGCTTGAAGCAGAAGCATCATTTAAAATTAATCTATGAGTATTACCTAAAGATTGATGATAAACTTGCCAATCATTAACATCTCCTAAAATTCTTATTAGCATCATTTTTGGAGCAACACCTAGACCATGACCGACTGTAGCTACACTTCCTGTACCAGTATATTTAACAATACTAAATCCTGCTGTTGTATTTGCTGATGTATAAGTTGAGTTTATAGTGCCATCTGTATTTGATGAACCTTGACCATTTGCTTTCCAGTTCCATGATACAAAATTGTTTCCACTTCCATTTGATTGAGTATTAGTATTTACTGTAAAACCATCTGAATCAAATGAAGATAAACCATTTGTATTTGTACCTTCTTCATTATTTAAATTTGAATAAATTGTTTTAGTTGCACCTCTAACAGCATCATATATTCTATGATTACCTGTATCGGTTCTTGATTTAATCCAAGTCCAATCAGGTTGAAATCCTACTCCTGTAACATTATTTGTACTTCCTGTACCTGCATAAAGTTTAGTATTAAAATAATCTGTAGATTTATTAATTGTAGAATAAGCCATTATAAATTTAATCCTTTTGTTGATAAAGCAGTATAGCCTGTTGGTACATCATATTCAAATATTCCATTACCACTTGCGTTAGTTCCTGCACTACTAATCTGGGTAGAACCGAAGTAGCCATTGCCGAAGTTTACTTCATAAGTAGCTGTTGCTGATGAATTTCTATCACCTAAAGCAAGATGCCAAAAATCAGAATTTGCAGATAAAGTTGCTGCACCTGTACCAGTAGAGCCAGATGTAGGATCTCCACTATTACCCCAAGTTCCATTTTTACCGAAATATGCTTTTTGGTTATCTAAATCCATAGCAATCATAATTATGTCTCCTGTACCATAAGTTCCAAAGCTACCTTGACTACCACCACTATCTTTATAAACATTACCATCATATTCATAACAAAGATTTGGAAATGAAGCACCTACTTGATTTGAATGTTGATTTGTTCTAGCAGATTCTCTAGCATTTGATGATGAGCTTAAAGATATATTACCCATATTAGAACTACTTTCTGCTGTAAATTTAATTTCAAAATAATATTTACCACTTGATGCACCTAAATTACTTGAACCACCAAAATTTCCACCAGTTGATGTAACAACTTTTGTATTACCATTACTAAATGTTGGTGCATTACTTGTTGGAACATTTAAAGGATTCATTGTTGCAAAAACATTGCTTGGATTATCTTCTGTTTTTGTAAGTGTACCACCACCAACTGTAAAATTATTTGAATTAGGAGATTGGTCTGTGACTGTGTTTCCATCTTTTAAAATTAAAAATCCATTAGTTCCATAAGATGATATTGTTGGAGAAGTATTTATTTTCCATTCTCCAGTTGTGCTATCTGTTGAACCAAATTGAGCAATATCTATGACTGAACCATCAACATAGTAGAAGTGTGACATTGCACCATCAAATTGACTTGAAGTATCTCCACCATATTTGCCAATATAATTTGTATAACCATTAGCATAACCTAAATCTGCATTTTGTGATGGATAAGTATCATTTGAAAATGATGTTTCTTGTACACCATTTACATAAAGTTTTATTCTATCTGATGCTGTGCTTTGTGTAGTATCAACTGCATAATAGATATGATACCACGCGTTGGGGTCTCTGAATTTTCTATTAGTTAAAAGAAAACCAGTTGCAGAACCACCTACTACATTATAAAGACCTAATGTATCTGCTCCACTTGCTTGAAAATATATTACAAGTCTATTATCTGTACTGTAATACCCATTCCAAATGTGCTGTGCATTACTTGAACCAACTTTAGATTTTTTTACCCAAACAGAAATAGTAAATTTTTTTCTGCTTGTAGGTGTTCCCATTGTTCTTTGTAAATATGTACTAGCCATTAGTTAAATTGTCCTCCACCTGTTGCACCGAAGCTAGAAGTAAAACTAAAGTTTCTATCTGCTGTTTGACTTTCGGCATCTGTAATCCTTATTGTAAAGTTATATGTTGTAGGTGTTGTTGAAGCACCACCAAAGTCTGTAGTTGTTATCACACCTGTAGAAGAATTTAAAGTACAATTTGCTGTAGTCAATACAGAAGTTGTTTCGCTAAAAGTAATTGCACTATCTGAACTACCTGCAATCGTTGCTACAGTTCCACTAAAGTTTCCTGCAATTGTACCAAGTGAACCTGCTGCAGTTGTAAATGATGGAGCAGTAGATGCAGTTAAAATATTTTGTGTACTTCTTCCAGCATTACCATCTGGATTTTCTATTCTTACATAATAATTTCCAGAAGCTAAAGTTACATTAACTGAAAGTGTTGTTGAGTTTGTAAATGAAACTGTATTAGCTAAAGTTACTGATCCGTCTGTTTTAATAAATTCTACAATTGGTATAGATACAAATCCTGTTCCTGTAATATTTATTGTTGTAGCAGTTGCAGGAGCAATAGTTTGAGATACATTTGCTACTGTTGGTTTTGCTTCTACTGCGTCAACCCAAGATAATTGATTTGTACTTGCTCCATTACTTGCAAGAACTTGACCATTTGATCCAACTGAAGTTGGTAATATTAAAGTATAAGATTGTGCAGCAGAGTGTGCAGGTGATTTAATTTTTACACCATGAGAATTTTGTGAACAGTTTAATTGTATAGCAGCATCTGTTGATGAACCATCACCTTTAACTGTTAATGTTGGAGAAGGAAGTCTATCAATATTTAGAGTTCCGCTTGTAATATTTGATGCACTTATATTTGCAATATCAAAAGTACCATAACCAATTATGTCTATACTATCTCCTACTGCAGCACCAGCAGCTAATACAATAGATGTTCCACTTGTTACAGTAACATCAACACCATTAACTAATTTTACACCATTTTGATAAATGTCTACATAACCAGCATCGTATGCCAAAGTCTCGCCATTATTATCTGTGCCTGTAAATGTAGTTTGACCAGCAGTTGCTGTGTAATAAAATCTTGCCGCAGTTGCATTAATGGAACTCCCAGCATTTATCCACCCAGTTGCAGAGTAAACTTTAAGCTGTCCAGCAACAGTATCAAAATATAAATCTCCAATATCTAATGCGCTTCCATCTGGATCTGCAGTTGGAGCAGATGATTGTGGTCCAAGATAGATATTTGCAAAAGCATTGATGTCGGCAAGATTATTTGCTGCTGTGTTAATTGAAGCTATGTTAGTTGCTACACTCGTAATATTAGAGTTTGCACCAGCTACTGTGTTTATATTAGTTGAATTTGAATTTACTGCATTAATATTCGTTTCATTTCCAGCAACAGCAGTTACATTAGAACTTATTCCTGCCACACTCGTTATATTAGCAGAAATTCCAGCAGTTGTGTTTATATTCGCTATGTTAGTTGCATTTGTGTTTACATTCGCAATATTAGTTGCGACAGTTCCTATTGTGTTTGATCCAGATAGATCTGCAGCAACAGTATTAACATTTGCTTGATCTGAAGTTGATAATTGTATTTGTCTCCATTGAGTGTTAGTCAAGTCATAAACTTTCATAACATCATCAGTAGTATTAAAGTATAATGCTCCGTCTGTTAATGCGTCTCCATCATTATCAACAGTTGGATCACTAGCTTTAGCACCTAAAAATTTATCATCAAAATTATCTAAAGCAGCTTCTGCAGCAGCTTGAGCTGTTTGTGCGGCAGTAGCAGAAGTCGCAGCATTTGTAGCAGATGTTGATGCGTTGGTAGCTGAAGTCGATGCTTCACCTGCTTTTGTTGTAGCTGTTGTTGCCGAGGTTGCAGCATTAGTTTCTGAAGTAGCTGCAGCTGTAGCTGATGCGGCAGCATTAGTAGCACTTGTTGTAGCACTAGCTGCATCTACCAATAGATCCCATTTAGCACTATCTGTATTTGTAGTTAGTGGTTGAGATCCAGAAGATGTATGACCAGTGTTACATAAAAAAATATTATTTGTTGATGTGTCTTTAACTATATCTCTTGCAGCATAAGTAGTTGATGCTGACCAGTTGCCTTTGAAAGTTCCTAGTTCTTGAGATACAACAAGTTCACCATTGTCATCAAAACCAAAAATCTTTCCAGCTCTATCAGTTGCGCCAACAGCAAACTCTGTGTTGTTCATTGTGTTGGTTCTTGATAACTTGATCGATCTATCAACTTCTTCTTGAAGTTGTTGGATTGACATCATTGAACGATCCAATCCCTCTTCATGTGATTCCGCAGGGAAAGGATCATTAGCAATATAATCTATTGCTTGTGTTTGCGGAACAGCTCTTCTAATTACTACAGTTTCAGTTGCAGTTGGAATATTGCCAGTTGTGAATACTATAGTTCCACCATTAGCATTTCCTGCACCTGTTACTGTATAATGAGTCGTTAAAGTTTTTACTGTTTCAGTAGCTGTCGCATCCCTTATGATAACCTGTAAATCAGAGTCAGCAAAGATTTTAAAAGTATAGTTAAAGGTATCTAGTGTACCATTTCCAGAGTAGGAGTTCTTTACTGTAGTAGATGATATTGTCATATTAGTTCCTCTATATACTATTCTTTATCTTGTTCAACATCTTTAATAATTTGTAAACCTTTTTGAGCCAAACCAATTCTTACCTTATAAAGATCATCTATTAAATCTCTTTTTTCTTCTGGAGTAAATAATGTACCATCATCTTTCATTTTAGCATTATATATAACTTTTATATCTTTTGATACTTGTTTCATACCTTTTTCTATCTCTATAACCGCTTCTATATCAAAATCAACTTTTTGTATTTCTTTTAAATATCCTTCGGTATTTCCAGTTTTAAGCAAATAATCTACTGTATTCATTATGGTTTTATAATCTTTTGTTTTATTATAAAATTGTTGTATTGAATTAGAATAACCATAAACATCTTTAGCTTGAAATACTCTAATACCCGGTATTTTTGTTAATGGATCAGCAGGTCTAATTGGGTCATCTATAATACCACCTTTAATTGCTATAGCATTAATAGCATCTTTAGCCATCATACCAACACCACCAGTATAAGAATCATATATATTTTCTAAATATATTGGATTTGCAAAATAGTTATCTACTCCAACAATGATTGCTAAATTTTCTGCTAATGCTTTTATAGTTGGATTTGTATACTCTGTTGAATAATAAGAGTGAAGCATATCTTTTGGAGCATCTGTAGGTAGTATTGGAGCTTCTCTAAATATACTGTAGTCAAATAAATTTTCTAAATGAGGTCTTAAAAAAGTTGGAATAGGTGCATATCCTTTTGCGTGTTCTTTAGAAAAATCTTTTACATAACTCATAAATTCTTGTTTTTCATTTGTTCTTAAATAATCTAAAACTTTTTCAGTAAGGTTAGAAAAAAAAGTACCTACTTCAAATCCTTTTGGAAAAAACCTTCCTTCACCATTTACTTTAAAATAATATTTATTATTTTTAATATAATCTGGAAGTTCTTGATAGTCTTTATCAAGTTCTCCATTTTCATCTAAATTAGAAATATAATTACCTACAGTTGGTAAAACTACAGCAAGTCCAATCATAGCAAAAAATTTTTTAGGTCTATCTCTACCTGCTTCATAAGCCTTTACCGCACCATTTATTCTTGCTGTAAAAAATGGAACTCCTTTATTAATTCTTCCAGCTACTGTTCCTTGTCTTGTATAGTCAAGTAAATCTTTACTTTCAAAACCTGCTCTTTGTAAAGCATCTCTTTCTGATAAACCTTTTTTCTTTGCTGCTTTATAAACTTTTTCACTCATCATAACTCTAGTTGATATTTCCGAAACATCTGTAAGGTATCTAAATGGTCCTAATGGATTTGTTATTCCAATTTTATATTCATTTCTCATAACACCTTTGTTTAATAAAGTATGAGCATCTTTATCAAACACAGTTCTATCTACTGATCTTAATGTACTAAATGCTGCGCCACTTTTTAAATATCTTTTATAGGCTTCTGTTGCTTTTTTGGGGTCTTTATAGACAACATGAAATATTCCTCTAATTGAATCTACAATAGGAATCCATCCTACTTTAGATAAAAAAGTTGCGTTCATTGTATCTTTAAAAAAGTTTGGTAAAGCAAAACTAGGGGTTACAATTGCACCAGATCTTAAAGTTCTAGTTGGTGCTGTTAGCCATTTTGCTACAAAATTCATACTTGGATTATCCATAACCCTAAAAGCAGTAACTAAATCTTCACCAACTTCGTAAACTTCATATTTACCAGTTTTTGTATTTCTAAAAGAAATAGAGTTAGCATCTGGATAAACAGCTTCTTGTCTAAATATGGCAAGTTCTTGTACCCCTTTATCTGAAAGTCTATCAAGAGTTTCTTTATCAAAGAATTTTTCTAATTCTTTTCTTTGAACTGTAATTGGTTTTAATTCTCCTTTTTTCTTTTTAATCCAATCAAAAGCTAAAGGATCTTTTTTTTTAGCTTCTAAAACTACATTCATAAAATCATTTTTAGTTTTATTAAGCTCTGTCATTCTAACAATATAATCTGTATTTTTAAGAATGCTTTCTAATGGATCTATAATTTTATATTTTTTTTGACCTTCTAATTTTTTAAATGGATTACTTGATCCTTTAATAAATCCAGATTCTCCGGGTCTAGGTAGCTCTACAGCCATTGGCATATAATTTTTATTAATTTCTTTATACGCATTAAAAGATTCTTTTGTTATAAGTCCACCATCTGCAGCATATTTTAAAACAGCTTGTTGATATAAATCTACTTTTTTAGCGGCTTGTTCATAAGTAATCATTTTACCTGTATCTGGATCTTTAACTTTTTTATTTGTATATTTTTTTAAAAGTATTTCTGCATTAGGAATATCAATAGGTGTATCTTTACCTCTTTTAGCAAGAGTTACTGCGTGTCTGTTTACTAAATATGTGCCAAATAAAGTTGTTTCAGTTTTACTATCTTTTACAAATGGTTTTACAATAGACATAAGAGATGGTCCATTTTCAGCTAATGTTTTAAAATCAAGAGTTCCAAACTCAATAAAGTGTGCTGATCTTCCTTGCATACCCTCTTGCAATCTTAATAATTCGTATTCGTTTAATTTTTCAATACCTGTTTTAGTTTTAACATTAGCTTCTTTAAGAGCTTCTAGTACAGGATATTTTTTATCTATAGCTTTAATAATAAATTTTCTTTTTGTAGTTTTAGCTGCTTCTTTTACAGATTGTGCTATTTGTTCTTTTGTAATTGGTATTTGTTTTCCTTCAAAAGAAATATTTTCTGCTGCTTTATTTGCAATAGGATCTGAAAATCTTGTTTTAAAAGGTTTATATGATGGAGTTATTTCTATTTCTTCTTTTGGTATTTCTATTTTTTTAGCATCTTTTATTTCATAAGCTCTAACTGTTACATTGTTTGATAATACATCTTCTCTTACTGTTCTATTTTTTGCTAAATCTAAAGCTACATCTGTAGGTTTTTTTCCATAATCAACAAAAATTTGTTTTGATTTTTTTTGTGCTTTTCCTTTTGGTAATCTAATATTAAATATAGAAAACAATAAAGCAGTAGATGCAAACTCTCCTTTATCTGGTATTTCTTCATCTAATATTAAACCTGTGCCTTGATAGCCAGTTATTTGAGCTGCAGTTCTTGATATATAATTAGAAGCTAAAGTTTTTCCACCGGGAATTTTTAACATTGGTAAGGCAAGGGATGCAGAAAATTTTGCACCTTCTTTAACACCTTCCATTAAAGTTTCTTCTAATAATATCTTCATAACATCAGATGGTTTTCCTTCATCTTGATTTTCTAAAACTTTTAATAAAGTTGCTCTAGTTGTCGTGGGTATCATTGCTCCTGTAAATCCAGCACCTAATGATCCTGCAGGTGAACCAAGAACAGCACTTCCAGCATAAATAGGAGAATCAACAGCAAGTGTGCCTAATGTTGAAAGAAACTCCTCTGTCCAAGTATAATCTTCTGGTCTTGGCATTGTAAATGCCTCTGGAGTACCTTCACCTTTTGCAGCTCTTTTACTTATATTCCAAAGATTAGTTCCTAATATTTGTTCAGCTATATAATCTCCATCAAATTCTTTTCCTATTACAGTTTCTTTTATATCTTTTATAGCTTGTTTAACTGGTTTACCTCTGTTTAAATTTGATTGGTATAGCATCTCATCTTCTGGAGAAACTATATCTTGTGCTAAATAATCTTTAGTTATTTTATTAACATAATCTTTAATAACTTTAGTATCTGGTTCAAATTTAAACTCATTAGAAATTTCTTTAGTAGTGAATCCACCTTCTTGAAGTTGTTTTACTTTATCTTGTTTCCAACCTGTTATTTCTTCTTGAGTAAATCCACCTTCTTGTAATAACTTTTGCTGATCATTTAAATTCATATTATTTACTTATTAATTTTTTTGTATTCTTTCTAAATACTGACTTGGTGTTTCTCCTTCAAGTCTTTTAAATTTAGTATTAACTAAATTAAGTTCTTGTTCTTTTGCAAAATTTAAAAGAGCATTTCTTACTTGTGATTTAGTTGGAGTATAAGCTAAAATATCTTTAGCAATATAATTTTCAGACAATGAATCTAATAATTTTGTTACTGGTATATTTTGTTTTAATCCTTCAACAAACCTGCTATACATATCTTGTCTAAAAGAACTTAATCTATTATTATAATTATTATCAAAATATTTAGAACTTGTTGATCCTTCAATTAAAGGAACAACTTTATTTATAAAATTAAAAAACTGTTTATTAGTTTTATTTAACTCTGGATTTTGTTGTGCTTCAAAAATATTATTAAAAAAATTATCATCACTTAAATTAATAGAACCATCTCCAACTCTTTCAGTAATACTTTTTGAATCTTTTTCTCCTGATAATTTAAATTTTTGAAATGGATTTTTTATTTCATTGTTTAAAATTTTATTAATAATTTTATCGTTTATCAAATAATTATTATCTAAACTTATTTGATTATTAATAATTTTATTATTTAAATTATTAATTTGATTATCATATTCCTTATTTCCTGTATAATATTGATAAATATCATTTGGATCTATTCCAAAAAATTTATTAGCTTTGTCACCTTTTATAGCATCTGCAACTTTTTTTTTAGATTCTACTAATTGTGTATTAGTTGCAAACTCTACAGCTTTACCTTGAAAAGTTGCTATTTGTCTTAATTCATTTCTCAAATCATCCCTATCATCTCCTTTAATATTTGGATAATTTTTATCATCATCTAATAAACTTAATGCTCCATACGCATTTGTTATTGACATTTTTTTTACCATTTCAGTTTCAATTAATTTTGGTAAATTGTCTCTATAAATATTAAAATCTTGTTCACTTATAATTCCATCTTGAACTAAACCTCTATAATCGTTTAAAATATCATTAGATAAAACTTTAAATTGAAAATTATTTCCACCTAAAGAATCTGCAATTTTAGATTTAACTTTTTGTTCTGTTTGACCAACTCTTGTAGTTACTAAATTTGTTCTAGTTTTATCAAGAATACTATTAACATATTTATTTTTACTAGCTGAAAATTCTAAATCAAAATATTTACCAACATCAGAATTTTTTGCTTGTGATTTATATTTATCTTTAATTACTTTATATTGTTGATAAAAATAATCTAATCCTTCAGATGGATTATTTTTTAATTCCGCTGCTTGAGCAGCATTAAAAACATCTACTGTTGCATCAGCAAATAACTCTCCAGCTTTTACTTTGTTAGTAATCTGTTCTTCTTTTGCATAATATTCTGCGATTGTAGATAATGGTTTTGTTAATGCTCCAGCAACAGATTCAGTAGGGGAAATTTGAATACCACTTCTTACTCCAGTTGGTTCAGCTGTTGGTCTTGCAGTAGTTGCAAATGTAGGGATCTTTGGCATTATCTACTCCTCGCAAAACTTAAATTAGCTTGTGTGTATTGACTTGGTGATGTGGATTGTCCGCCAAGTAATGATTGACCATAAGGTGCAACAGTTGCTGCGGCTTGACCATAATATCCAATAGCAGCAATTCTTCCTTGTTGTTTTGCAATATTTCCTTGCATTCTAGCAAAGTTAGCTTGTTCTAATGCTTGTGATTGAGCAACTTTAGAATTGTATTCCATAATATCTTTTTGTATTTCTGCTTGTTCAGCATTTGATCTTAATATTCTTAAAGCAGAACCAGATATTTCTGCACCAGATTTTATTACAGCTACTTTTGTTTGAGATTGTAATTGATTAAACTGTTGATCAAATCTTGCAATATCAAATTCATTTTGTCTTTCAATAGCTTCGGCTTGTTGTTCTGAAACTTGAGCATTTCTTTCTTGAATACTTTGATTATATTTTCCAAGAGCAGATGCTTGTTTTGCTGCGGCTACTGATGTTACTGCTGATACTACTGCTGTTTGCCAACCCATTAGAATAACCTCGCATACATATATTGATCAGAACCATCAAAACCAAATTTCTTCATTAAACCTTCTTCCTCTAATCCTAACCATTTAGCAAATTTTAAACCTGTTGTATAGTTAGCTCTTATAGCAGTTTGAACTCTATTGATATTATTTTCTTTAGCAATTCTTGCAAAATCTTTCTTTATAGCTTTAGCGACTAGCAAAGGATGGTCTAAAACATCTTTAGTAGCTAGAACCCAACCTTCTGCAACACCATTCCAAACCATCTTCATACCTGCAGCAAATATAGGTTTGCCATTAATCATACCTGTAAATGCTAAATTATTTTGTTCTAGGTTATCTGGGTTTCCATTAAACTCCATATCTTTATCCATTAGTAAATGATTCATTTTTTGGTTCATAATATATCTTCCATGTTCACCTTTGTATTTAACTATATTTAATATTCTATCCATCGTTTGTTTGAAGTTTAGGATATAAAGATAGGATCGTCAAAGGTAAAGGTTGAGTTTGTCTTACAAATATAAAACCATCTGTTTCATAGTTGCCTCTAAATTCTATTTCTTTATCTCCAGTAAATACATTAATACCACTATCCATTGCATTAGCTGAAGATCTAAAAGGTATTCTTTCCATATTGTTAAGATCTGGTCCAACTTCAACACCAATACTTTCATAAAGTCTAGCAGTGATTTCATATATTCTTTTTGTTTTAGATTGTGATGTACCATTCTGCGCACCAGCATCTATTCTCATTGTTTGTAATAATGATGTATAACCTAATCCAACTTTAACTTTACTTGCAGATCTTTCTAAAGTTATTGATCCAGAGCTAACTGTTTTATCTGGATGAGTTGCGCCATCTGCTAATACTGAAACTGTTTGACCTTCAAGATGAGCAAGACCAGATATAGTTGTAACTGCAGATCCGTCATAAGATAATTGTGAATCTAAAAAATTAAAAGATGTATCATCACTCTCATCAAAATCATATTGATGAATAAATTCTACATATCTTTTTGTTGCACCATTAATAGTTCTTTTAATAATTACCCATGATTGATATTCAGAATCATCTGTAGGAATTGTAGCAATACTTTCACAAACTGCGTTACCACTTCCAAATGCTCCACCAAATATATGTCTATGCCAAGCAACAACTTGCTGTTCTCTTTGATAAGTTAATCCAATTAACTGACCATCATTTCTTACACCCCATATAACTTGATTAGGTTCTTGTTGGTATGATAGTTGTTTAAATCCACCTTCTGAAATATGTTCAGCAAGTATAGTTAAGTCTGGAGCAACATAACCATCAACATCAAAGTTGTAAGCTAGTTCTCTCATTTTTCTTCTAGCTCTTTGTAAAAAGATAGTTGCATTACCAACAGCTAAAGCATCTACATTTGCTGCGCCATTGTTAGATTGTTTTTTAATTAATATATTTGTAGGGGTAACAGCAACATCTGTTCCACCACCACTAACTGTAAACTCACCACCTGCTGTACCAATAATTAAAGTTCTTGTTGATGTCATAAATCTAATTGCGTTTACTTGGTTAGATGCAATCGTATAAATAATAGCATCATCGTCTGCAATAGTTCCGCCTCTATTCTCATCCATATTTTCATAATCACCAGATCTTGAAAAAAATATTGTTTGTGGTTGTGATAAGGTTGCTGCAAATACTAATCTTTGTTCAAAGAAAGTAACACATGAAGCATGACCTGTAGTATTTGAAAAAGCACCTAACGACCAATCTGTTGATGCAGTTGATGAACCTGTATCTTTTATTATTTCCCATGTAACAACTGTAGCTGAAGTGTAAGCTGTAATTTTTCCATAACCATCTCTAAATCTAACTAATCTTCCAACATCTGTAGTTACCCATAAACTTGCACTAGATGTTAAAACTCTACCTGTTCCTACTGTATGATGATCTGTATTTAGTGTTGTTGTTGTAATGTTGTCGTCTAGATATGGACCATTAGTAAAATCTACATCTGTTAGTGTCCATGATGTATGACCTGTTCTTGATAATTTTTTTACTGGATGATTAGGATGACACACATACATAACATCTGCTGATTGCGCATATTTAATATCAAATAGTTCTGCTTCTAAATATGGTGATGATATTTCATAAGCTGAACCACTAGATAATATTTGACCATTGTCTTTATAAAATCTTATATATTGATCTCCAAACTCTAACATATAAGTTTGTGCTGTAGAAAACTCAAAAGGAATTAATCTTGTTTCTTTAGAACTATCTTTTACTTCTGAAACAAACTGTGTACCAGATCTTCTTGCCGCACTTCCATGAGGAAAGATAATCATGTTCTCTAATGTTTTACATCCTGTAGGATATTTAGCTAAATCATTTCTACCATCTAGTCTTGGTGATAATTCTCCACCAGTAAAATTGGTTAATTGAACAGCAACTCTAGCCATAGGTTAGTACCTTGAGTTTATAAATGTAGAAGCTCCCATTACATCTGCTTGACCATTATCTGGATTAGTATTGTAACCTTCAGTAGCATCTACAAATCTAGCTTCTTTTAATTTATCTTGAAATAAATTGTACATATTAGAAGCAACAGGATTAGATGATGTAACTGCGTATGCAATGTCAGCAGCTAATGCAGCAGATATTGTTTCTCTTAACAACTCATCATATTGATTGGCATCTGTAATTCTTGCAACATATTGTATCTTAACTGTTCCATGGTTTGCTACAATTTTTCTTCCTTCAATTTTATAATCATAATCATAATTTAAAATTGTAAGAACTCTCAAACAATCTGCAGGTAAAGTAAACTGATAACTAAAACCCCATGAAGGTGTTTCCGTATCTTTTGCAAGTTCAACTCTTTTAACTAAACAGTTCCAAGGATGAGATCTAAATAAACTATCTCTAACTTGTGTGTATCTTGCGTTGCAAAGTCTTGCGTTTTTTGAATCTTCTGTAAGTGATAATATTGTTGACGCACCAAGTTGATTTAATGCTCCATTACAAATGTCTACTACTGATGCCATATTACTCCTTTATAATATACTTTCGCCTTATCTGTCTATCTTTTTCTAATGCAAAGATTTCTTCTGTAGTTCTTTCTTCTTTAGCATCAAAACCATAATGGTACTTACCATCATTTTTAAATCTGTCCACCAATACATATCTATAGATATGATCCCCTTTCTTAAAATGTAATACTGTTTTTAAATCTTTTATTTGTTTCATGCACTCTAGGGGGTTTCCACTCTCGCTTCCACCCCCTAAAATTCTATTTATTATGCTTCGTGAGCCTGTACTTCTACAACTTTAGCTTCTTCCATTCTAGTCGCACCGAATGCAGCAGAATAGTAAACTTGAGTTGCGTAGCCTTTGTCAGATCTTTCATCGATTCTAGCAGTAGAGTCTTTACCTACAGCTAATGCAACACCATCTTGTACGAAAGCGATACATTTTCTTTTGCTTGAAGCGATTGCTAGTCTGTTAGACACACAGAAATCAAAGCCAAGGAATGTATTAACATCTCCAGCAGCTAATGCTTTTACTGTGTTGAAATCACTTGAAGTTACTTCAGTAGTTCCTAATAGATCAGAGATCTGTTTTGGAGATACTACGATGTATCTTTTTAGTGAAGGATCAACATCAGCTAAATCAATGATTTCTTTTGCTTGTCTTAATTTAGCAACAGTTAAACCTGCAGTTCCAGATTCAACGATTTTTTGACCAGCAGGTAATGCAACAGCAGTACCACCAGCAACACCTGTATCAGATGAACCGATTGCTGCAGTTAAGATAGCATCATCCATTGCTCTACCCATTGCATAAGCAGCAGCTTGTGCATAGCTAGAAGTAGGATCTACTAACATTCTTACTTTGTCTAGATCGTCTACAAGATCTGCGAACTCATAGTCAACAAGTGAAACTCTTCTTCTTGAGTGAGGAGTATCTGCTTGTGGAGTGTCAGAGTGTCTAGTTGATCTTACAGTTGCAGTTACAGAACCAATTTGGTCGAAGAAAGCATTCTTCCCTGTAACAGACTCAAGTCTCACTTTGTCTCTTAAAAGTGATCCTTTTTGTTGTGATAACATTTGTATGTTTGAACTATATTGTTCTACAAATGCTTTTGTTATTTCAGTTGACATAATTGTCTCCTATTATTTGTTAAGTTATTATTAAACAAAATCAGAGGAGTTCTCAAAAAAATTTGGCTTCTCTTGCATTTAAAGTCTGTTAGACTAGAGTCTATTCCTTCTTGTCAGTAAGGTGCTTACGCATTGTCTTACTTTTGTTAGCCGAATTTTCATTCGGCTTACAAACCCATTTATAATATTCTTCGCAGATTGGCAAGGGATTAGATTTTTGATTTTCTGATCCACTCTCTACAACAATACGAAGTATTTCTAATCTTAATTCTTTGTTATCCATTAAGCATTGTTCTTAAAGTAAACACTTGCTGAACTACTTTGTCATGATCTGGGTGACCTTTATTCCAATATGGACCATCCCTGTCATTAACAATTTTACTTATTTCAGCTTCGTAGTCTGTACCTTTGTCAACATTTTCGCTTTCAGTACCAATTAATTTATCTTCAGATAAAAGATTAGCAATGTTAGCAAAGCCTTTTATAACATCAGGATGATCTCCAACTCTTGTACCATCTTTAAGTTCTAAATTTAAAATGTCTCCATTCATATTTGCTTTTGCTACAGCTCCTGCTTTCTTAATATTATCCTCATAAGATCTACCCCACTCTTTACGAAGTTCAGCTTCTGCATTTGCTTGTGCAGTTTCTGTATCTACTCTTGCTTGTTGAGCAGAACCTTCCATAGAGTTCTTATAGTATTCAAGAATACCTTGAGCTTGTTTATTATTTAAACCTAGCTTGTGAGCATTTTCTGCAAAAGATTTAACTGCACCTTCATCTAATGGTACAACATCTGATTTAGCTTCTAGTTTATATTTATCTGGTGACTCTGGTCTACCTAGCTTTCCATAAACTTCATTCCACTGATCATCAGTTGAGTTTTCATTAGGCACTGCAACTTTATCTTGACCAATCATTCTAGTTGCGTTGATGTAGCTTTTTGCTAACGCATCTATTTCTGTAAATTTAGAAATGTTAGGATCGTTTCTAAACTCTTCAGAGATTGTTTCTTTCCAAGATTTAGCAACAGTTGGTTGCTCTGTTGTTGTAGAACTAACCGCTTGTTCTGTTTGTTTAGGAGTGTCTGTAGTAGTTTGTGTTGTCTCTGCTACAGGCACATCAGTTTGTGTTATCTGTTCATTTGACATTTTTATTCTCCTTTTGCAGCATTTGTTTTATAAATAGAAGTACACTGCGTTGACCTTCCATATATGCACTCTCATGACTATCACCTTTTACATTAGTGGTAGAATGATAATGACATCTTTTTTCTAAATCAGATAAGACTTGTTTGCCTTCTTCTGTATTAAAAATATATTGATAGTTGTCTCTTAATTTTTTTATTATGCTTTCCAGCTGTTTATTTGTTTCCATATTATTCCACTTCAGCATTCGCTACAGCTTTAGCTTCTTCTGGTAAAGCCTTTGCTAGTGGTGCTATATCTCTCCCTGCTTGAGCTACTTGTTGTAGCTGTTGCATTTGTTGCATTTGTTCTTGTTGTTGTTGTGCTTGTTGTCTTTCAGCATTTAATTGTGATTGTGGTTTTAATATTTTTTGCGGAACACCTACAATGTCTGCCAAGTGTCTAACTAATTTATCCATATTGATATGATCAAATACTGGAGCAACATTTGATAGACTACCCATAATCTCAATAGCTCTCATGATTGATTGTAACTCACTAGACTTTTGTGCTTTAGCTAATGGAGATACATATTCAATTTCTACATCTTTACCTGATAAAAATTCTGGAGCTTGTCTGAATAAATTCTTTCTTAATATGATTGAGAAAGTTCTATCAATTAATGGTTTTAATAATTCAGATTGTAGTCTACCTAATACTGGACCAAGTAATCTCATCTTCTCTTCGTTTCTTTGTATTACTTCTGTTGCTGTCATCTGTGGACCATTCTGCATCATTAATTGATTTACATAGAAAGCATTTCTAATTGAGTTTCTTCTTTGCTCTTCCATGTTTAAACCTAGTGGAGTGTTTGCTCCAATGTTTAATGGTTCAATTCTATCTCTAGTTCCTGCTCTGTAAAAATTTAAACCACCGGGGATAGTTCTTACCGGCAACATAAATCCATCATCTGGAACAAGTAAAGGTGGATCAACTTGTTTCTGTGCAGACTTGATTGTAGTCTTTGACATTTCATTTAACATTTTAACATCAGGCAATGCTGTCATTGCTGGAGATCTACCATAGATTTCATGTGATGCTTTTAAGTATCTTGGTACTACAAATGGAAACTCTTTAAATCCAGATACAGATAATTCATCACCAGACTCTGCATCTAAATAAATAGATTCAAATGGCATATTAATTTTATCTTGTTTCTTTGGATTAAAATCAGATCTTGGATAAACAGCATGAAGTATTTCTACTTCTTCGTATGGATCTTTTTTTGCTTTGGTTGCAATGTTAATTGATATGTCGCCAAACTTTTGTATTGCTGCTCTTGCAGATATATGAAACTTTCTAAATACTGTATCGATTCTGCCTTTATCATTTTCAGCAATAAAGATTTCGTTAATGTGTCTTGTAGAAAATTTTAAAACATCTTCATCATCTTCTTCGATAAACATTGCTGCCGTACCAAAAGTAATTAGATCATGATACAGTTCAAAAATTTCTTGTTGGAAGTTTGATTTATTAAATGCTGCATACATTGTTTCTGTTGCAGACTCTAACCATTCTTTTGCCTCATCCTCATTCTCCATATCATCTTGTTTAAATCTTAAAGAGAACCATGGTGTAGATGGATTAGTTAACATACCATGTAGTGATGCTGCTAATAGTTCTACTGATTGTAATGGTGAACCATCAAAAATAAGTTCTGTTCTTTTGTCACCTTTAGATCTTGTTTTAGTTACATCAGCTTTTCTTGGTTGCATATAGTCTGCAACTTCTTGCCAATGACTTTCCCAATTTTGTCTTTGCGATTTTAATCTGTCAAATCGTTTTAATAAATTTTTTGCTTTATCTGTTTGCGCCATTATGCTCTACCTAATAAACTTGGTTTACCTAAAGTCAAGTCACCAGTTACACCAGTAGACCTTGTTATGATTGTTGATGATCTTCCTTTAGCTAAAGTTTTTCTTTTTCTTATTTCGATTGGATCTTCTGCTTTTGTTGCTTCGCTTTGAGAAATTTCTGCAGTAGTAGGTGCAACTACTGTTGGAGCTTGAACAACTACACCAGAAGTATTCATACCATCGCCACCACCATTATTGTTATTATTATTATTATTACCTTTGCTTTTACCTTTTGAATCTAAATTACCTTGATAATCTGAAGTACCCATTAAAGAATCATTTGCTTTTTTATCTTTAGTCTTTTGTGTGTTTTCCCAACCTTCATCT
>Ga0208644_1001249_pt1 | contig 21546 bp, 24 predicted proteins | sample VirMetDEL_Nov_18_FD_184517 | JGI IMG/M metagenome (GOLD analysis project Ga0208644, IMG submission 184517) | Aqueous microbial communities from the Delaware River and Bay under freshwater to marine salinity gradient to study organic matter... | ecosystem: Environmental > Aquatic > Marine >...
GAACTTATTTATCGGGTAAAGGAGTTTCTATTGAAAACTTTGGAGATGGTTTTAATTTTGAATATCAACTTGGACAAACAATAGCAGGTGTATCTGACACATTAACTTTATGTGCTAAAGGTGCATCTAATAATGATGGTGTTATTGGTTCATTAAAATGGTACGATACGACAAATGGCTAACTTTTATAAAAACAAATTCTATGATCCTAGCACAACAGATGCTGTGACTTTATATACTTGTCCTAGCAATGCAAATGCAATAATTCAAAATGTTCAAATAACTAATACGAGTGGATCAAAAGTATTTAAAACTCATATAACAGATAGTTCTGCAACGACTAGTTATGTTGTAGCATATGCATCTATTACAGGACCAACTATTTGTAATCTTGCAAAAGGACCCTTGATATTAGAAGAAAGCGATTCAATAGCTCTTGAAACTTCTGATGTTTCTGGTATAAGTGCAACTATATCAATATTAGAAATAAGTAGAGAAGATCAAAATGGATAATGAACCAATAAAAATAAATTGTACGACTCACATCGTAATTAAAAATAAACTTACAGGAAAAATATATAAAGATGAAGCAGAAAGAGATGCAGACATCAACGACCCAAATACACCAACAACTGTAAATCATATTCAACAAGATTTAACAGTTGAAGTATCTCCAAAGGGCCTTGAAGCATTAAAGAAAGTAATGAGCAAACAAAATGAACCAAAATCCTAGAGGCGGGACGGAATTACAATTAGAATATTTAAAAAAATACGTTGATTCAAATTTACTGGATCAAGTATCAATATGTACTTCTGTACCAGAAAAGATTCCATTAGATCCAAATAAACCAAACATTCTTTGGCAAAAGAATTCATATGATCAAACTAATCTAGCTCCTTGGTTTGAAGATAAATCAAATCATAAAAAATATGATTGGTATGTATTTAATTCAAATTGGAACTATGAAAAATTTAGAATGATGTTTGATATACCTACTGAAAGATCAGTGGTAATTAAAAATGGTATAGATGAAATAAAACCTAGAAACTTAAATATTATAGGTAATAAGAAAATAAAGATAATTCATCATTCAACACCCTGGAGAGGTTTGTCAGTTTTATTAGGCGCAATGCAATTAGTAAAAAATACTAATATACAATTAGACGTATATTCTTCTTGTGAAGTTTATGGTCAAGCATTTAAAGAACAAAATGATAAAAACTATGAAGCTTTATATGATCAAGCTAGAAAACTACCTAATGTATCTTATATTGGTTATAAACCAAATGAATACATTAAAGAACATTTACAAGATTATGATTTATTTGTTTATCCAAGCATATGGGAAGAAACGTTTTGTATATCAGCATTAGAAGCAATGGCTGCAGGTCTATACTGTATTGTAACTAATTACGGAGCTTTATATGAAACTTGTGCAGAGTTTCCAATGAGCATACCATATTCAAATGATTATAAAAGTTTAGCTCATAAATTTGCTGCAGGTATTGATATAGCAGCTGAAACACTAAAGACAGATGGAATACAAGATCATTTAAAAGCACAGATAGAATATGTAAATAGATTTTATAATTGGAAAACAAAAGGACAATCTTGGACAAGATTTTTAAAAGGAGTATTAGCTAATGCAAAATAATGAACCTATCTGGTTTAATGGCAATGAAAATACAAAAGAAATAAAGTTAGAAGATTTTAATAAACAAAAAGAACCCATTAAAATATTTGTAGCTATTCCTTGTCATAGTGAGATGAGCATACATACTGTTCAATCATTATTAGTATTACAACAAGAATGTATACAAAAAAGAATCATTATAAGTTTTAGTTTAATGAAATCTTCTTTAGTACAGCAAGGTAGAAATTTATTAGTATCTGAATTTATGAATGATTCTATGAAATATGATTATTTATTATTCATTGATTCTGACATAGACTTTCAATCTAAAACCATATTTAAAATGATAGAAAAAGACAAGGATATCATTGCGTGTCCTTATCCAATGAAAACATTTGATTGGGATAAAGCTTGGAATAGATTACATAAAGAAGGAATTGATGAAGCTGATCATTTAATGAAATCTGGATTTACCTTTCCAATAAAGGTACATAATAGAAATGAAATTACAGTTAATGATGGTGTAGCAGAGGTATCTCACGCACCTACTGGATGTATGCTAATTAAAAGATCAGTCATAGAAAAGATGATGAAAGAATATCCAAACTTAAAGATTCATCAACCAACCATAGTTAATGGTAAAGAAGCATTTAAAGAAAACTTTTACAATTTATTTGATTGCGTTCACGACCCTGAAACTAAAGAGTTTTTTGGAGAAGATTTTGGTTTCTGTAAAAGATGGACCGAAATAGATGGTAAAATATATGTTTATATATTAGATTATATAACCCACGTAGGAGAGTACCAATTTTGCGGTAGACTTTGGGACGAATTACAGTATACTAAACGTATTGACGAAAAAGCAAAAAAATAATAAAGTCAATAATTACAGGTTTTCTATACCTGCCTTAAATTAATTTAACTATTAAAATATGACAATATCAAGGATGTTACAACCAAGACAACAATACGGATTAGGAAGCTTAGTTAAATCAGCTGTAAAAGGTGTTACTGGCGCTGTTAAAGGTGTAGCTAGTGGAATTAAAGATTTTGCTAAATCTGATTTAGGTAAAGCGGCTTTAATTGGTGCTACTATGTTTGGTGTACCAGGAACACAGTTTGGTGGATTATTTGGTAGAGCTGGTTTTGGAGGAGCTGCTACAGGTTTATTTGGAAAAGCAGGAATAGGAGCAACACTAAGTGGAATACCAGGAGCTTCAAAAGCTGCAGCGTTTTTAGGTGGAGAAAAAACACTTGGTAAAACTTTAGGAGTTTTTGCTGGTGGTAGTTTATTAGGTGGTTTATTATCTAAAGCTGAACAAGGCGATCCAAACGCTATGCAAGCAACAAGAGATGTTGGTGCATTAAGAACTTATTTAACTGAAGGATATACAAATCTCGGATACTCTGCAGAAGAGATTCCTGCATTAGTAGAAAAAGATGTTTCTGAATATTCATCTATTGGTGGATATGCTAACGGAGGTAGAATAGGATTTGCTAATGGCGTAACTCCAGAATTAATGAAAAAAATAAAAGAAATTGTTAAAGAAATAGAATCAAAACCTGAAATAGAAGAAGAAAAACCTTCTAAGCTTGAAGAACAAATTAAAAAAGATTTAGAAAAAAGACATATGCAAGACATAGTTATTATGCAAAAGAAAGCATATGGCGGTAGAATTGGCTATGCAAATGGTCCTGATAAAAAAATGATGATAGTTGATTTAATAAATAGAGGTGTTGATTTTAAAGATATTAAATCAATGACAGGAGCTTCTGATGAAGAAATTCAAGATGCTATTGGTTTCTTTAAATACGGTGGAGCTGGAGTACCATTGCCTACATTTGATGATAAAGGCAATATGATTGATGATGGTTTATACAAAGGAAGAGAAACAAGACCAGAAGCTAAAGCTTATGGTGGAAGAATTGGTTATATGAAAGGAACTCCAGAAGGTAACGCGATTCAGGCTTCAGGGATTATGAATCTACCATTGAGTCAAAACAAGGCAGGTGTAACTGAATTAGACCTTAGAAAAACAGGTGGATTTATTCCACCAGTTGGTGTAAAAGAAAAGGCAGATGACATTCCTGCAATGTTGTCAAATAATGAATTTGTATTTACGGCCGATGCTGTTAGAGGTATGGGTAATGGAAACGTTAACTTAGGCGCGCAACGTATGTATGATATGATGAAAAAATTAGAAAAAGGAGGCAGAGTATAATGGCCGAAACAATAACACAAATAACGCAACCACCTGAGTTTATAGAAGCAGCTGGTAAAACGTATTTAACAGATTTACAAAAAGCAATTGGCGAATATAAAGCTGCAGATTTATCACAAACTTTAGGACCACAATTTGTTGCAGGTCTATCACCTTTACAACAACAAGCTATTGGACAAGCAAGTGGACTTGGATCATATGCTCCATATTTACAACAGGCAGGAACTTTAGCTGGACAAGCAGAAACACAAGCAGGATTAGCTGGTCAATATGTTGGACCACAAGCTTATCAAGCTTTTATGTCTCCATATCAACAAGATATTATTAACACAACTTTACAACAATATGATATTCAAGCACAAAAAGGTTTACCACAACTAGCAGCTAACGCTATTAGCGCTGGGGCTTTTGGTGGTGGCAGAGAAGGTGTTCAAAGAGCAGAATACCAAGCTCAATCAGATTTAAATAGAGCTGCATTACAAGCTCAATTATTAGGACAAGGATACACACAAGCTCAACAAGGAGCAGCACAAGCATTTGGTCAACAGCAACAATTAGCAGCTCAACAACAATCTTTGGGTCAACAGCAACAAGCTTTAGCTTCACTTGCTCCAAGTTTAGCAGGTTCACAAATTGCAGGTTTAACTACTTTAGGTGGAATGCAACAAGCTCAAACACAAGCAGGATTATCTGCTCAACAACAATTAGCTCAACAACAAATGATGCAACCTTTAACAGCAGCACAACAATATGGTGCTGGTATTGCAAGTTTAATATCTGGATACCCAGGTCAATCAAGCGTACAAACTCAACCTTCTCCAAGTGCATTACAAACTGGAATTAGTGCAGGTGCTACGTTAGCTGGATTATACAGATTATTTGGATAATATTATGAGTAAAGTATTTAAAAGACCAATGTTTAGAAAAGGTGGAAATGTCAATGAAGGCATTATGACTGGTATTGTAGATAGAGAAATGCACGCTTTGTCTAATCCAGATGGAGTAGGATTTTCTAATAGAACTTCTGAACTAGCAAAAAGAAATTTAGATATTTTAATGCAAAATATTGATCAAGATAAAGGCATTGATCCAATAACACAATTCTTAGTTGAGTTTGGACCAGAACTTGCTAGACAAAAACCTGGTGCTGGATTAATTAATGCAATAGTTTCTGCTACAGGTAAACCAATAAAAAGTTTATTAGAAACAAAAGGAAAAGAACGACAATTTTTAAGAAACCTTAAATCAGGTGCCACACAATTAGCTATCGAACAAGCAGGTAAAGAAGATATATTATCACAAGAAATAGCTGGTAGAATGCAATTAAAAGGTATGGAAGGTGTCGATAACATCGATAGAGTTATATTTGAAAATCAATTAAAAGAAGAACTTGGTGTTTATGTTGGTAGACCTCAAGTAGCAACTAGAGCTGCTGAATTTAAATCAAAATTTGCCGATGATTTAAGAGGTGAAGTAGGTGGTGAAAAATATGGTGGGGTTTTAACATTTGATATTTCAAATCCTAGTGAAGTAAAAGCAAATTTAAAAACTTTAAAGCAATTAGAAGGTAAATTTGTTTATGATCCTTTTTCAAACAATTATAAAAAAATAACATTTGAAAATGGTAGACCAGGTGTAGGTGGTGAATATTCAGATATTAAATCAATTCGAACAACTTCAGCTGGTACTACAGCTGGAGGAGCTCCTCTTAATTTAACAGACTATCAAAAAGATGTTTTAAGAAAAGCAGACGAAGCTAGAAAAATAAAAGAAGAAGAAGAAAAGAAAAGAGAAATTCAAAGAAAAAAACAATTTTTTGAAAAGTCTCCAACTTTAGATATTTCTGGAGCCTAGGAGATTAAATGGCGGAAGATTTTATCCCACTATTACCAGAAGAAGAGGGAAACGAAGCTTCTTGGTATACTGCAGGTCTTGCAGGTATTGCATCAGGTTTAATTAAAGTACCAGAAGGAGTATTCTCATTAGGTGCAGAACTTATTGATTTAGGTTTTGATACTAATACAGCAGCAGACGTAGAAAGATTTTTTGATAAATTAAATCCATTTGAAGAAATAGCAGAACAAAAAGGAATTGGTAAATTAACAGAAGCTTTAACTTCAATAGGAATTCCTGGAACAGCTGGATTTAAATTAGGATCTAAATTAGCAACTAAATATTTTAATAATAAAAAAGCTGGTAGCATTATTAGTTCCGGTTCAAAGAATCTTGTAAAAAACGCAGCTAAAGCTAAACAGTTAAATGAAAAAGAAGGATATATAAAATTTGCAGCTGGTGCTATTGGAGGTGCAGCCGGAGAAACTTTTGTAGCTGATGTTGAAGATATAGGTACATTTGGAGATTTGTTTGATGCAGGCCCAACTCGATTAGATACTTTTTCTATAGGTGGAGGTAGAGAAGATGCTACTAGAAAATTATTAAATAGAATAAAGTTTGGAAGTGAATCTTTATTATTTACTCCTGTTGTAGCTGGTGTAGGTAAAAGTGCAAAAGCTTTAGCACAAAAAGGAAAAGAGTTAGCATATAGTAATAGTAGATTTGAAAGATACTTAAATAAATTTGCTGAAGCATTTACTCCTGAAGGACCATTAACAAAAGCTTTATTTGGTTCACAAAAAGTTATGGAAGGATTCAAAGCTGCAGATATGAATAGAGCAACTGAGCTTGTAAAGAATATTGATAGAACAGTTGGTAAAGCACTTCCTCAAATGCAAAAAGTTTTAGAACGTTCTTTAACAAAAGAAGAACAAGAAACATTTTATAAAGAATTAAATGAATTAATTTTAGATGGAGATTTAACTAAATTAACTTCTGCAAAAGATTCAGATAAGTTTATAAAAAGTTTAAAGAAAAGAGGTGTGGATAATGAAACAGCTCTTTCACTTATGAATGTTGTTGATGAAGCAAGAGATACTTTTGCTAATTTAATTAAAACAACAAACAGTTTTAATGCTCCAGAGTTAAAATCAATATTACAAGATAGAATAAAATCTACCGTTAAGAATACATATAAGATATTTGAAGATGCTCCTTTTTTAGGATTGTTTGGAAGATATAAACCTACAGATGAAGTAAAAGAAAAGGCAACTAAATTTTTTCAAAAACAAATAGCTGATGCAAATCAAGACGTTACATTTAATCCAAGAAGTACAAAATATTATCAAGAAGCTAGGGAAATAGTTGACAAGATATTAGAAGATGGAATTAAAAAATCTAAGAATAAAGTTAAAGGACTGCCAGACACAGATTACATAAGAAAAACTTTAGAAAGTGATTTTGGTAAAGATAAAGGTTTTATTTCAAAGGTAATAAGTGAAACAGGTGTTCCTGTAAAAGTAATTAAAGAATTGTTGGGTGAAATGAGTGATCCTAGATATTCAATATTTAATGCCATCACTGAATTATCTGGTATGGCCAGAACAAGTGCAATGTTAAAACAAATGGCTGATCAAAATGATTTAATTCAAAAAGAAGGTGGTATAGGAAGTTTCTGGAAAACAAAAGATGAAGCTTTTGCTGCAACTAATAGAACAGTTGAAATAGTTAAAATAGATGATGTCTTTGGTGAATTATTAGATTTTAAAGCTGGTCAAATAGCTAATCCTTTAGCTACTAGATATACTACAAGACCAATTGCAGAAGGGCTTTTAAGAGCTAATGGTATAACAGAAGGATTTTTTACTTCAGCTATTAGAGGTAGAGAAGGCTCAACTGCAGCTGAAAAAGGAGCAGCTTTCTTATGGAGAAATTTATTATTGTTTCCAAAGGCAACGTCTCAATTAGCTAAAACTGTATTTTCAATACCTACTCACTTAAGAAACATAATAAGTGCTGGTGCATTTGCTGCAGCTAATGGAATATTATTTGAAGGATTTAAAAATCCAAAATTGTTAGGTGATGCTTTTAGAAAAGGTTGGCAAATATCTGGTGTAGGTAATTTAAAAGCAACTAGATTTAAAGATGCTGATTTTGAATCAGCATATAGAGAACTACTAGAATTAGGTGTTGTAAACTCACAGGTTCAAATTGGAGATTTAAGAAATTTAATGAGAGATGTTAATTTTGGTGATAAAATATCTAACTTAGATTCAGTTTTAAATCCAATGCTTTCTAGACTAAAAAAAATTCCAGAATATTTACAAGGTAAATATGTTGCAGAAGATGATTTTTGGAAAATAACAAATTACTTTGTTGAATTAAATAGAAGAAAAAATGCTTATATAAAAGATGCAGCAAGAAAAAAAATAAAATTTAATCCTGATGATGAAGAATTTGTAAGACAATTAAAACAAGAAGCTGCAGCAATTGTTAGAAATACAGTTCCTAATTATGCATATGTTGGAGATGTAGTTAGAACTGCAAGATTACTACCTGTTGGTAACTTTATGTCATTTCCATCTGAAATGATTAGATCTACAGTTAATATTGCAGAGCAAGCCATTAAAGAAATGAAACATAAGCCGCTTAAAGGTGAGATTATTGTGGGAACAGATATTGCTCCTATGGTTTACATAAAAGGAAAAGGTTTTGTTGAAAATAACAATCCAATGTATAGCATTGGTGTAACTAGAGCAACAGGAATGGCATTTACTTTAAATGCAGTACCTGCACTAACAGTAGCTGGTGCACAAGCTTTATATGATGTAACTGAAGATGAATTAAAAGCTTTAAGACAATTCGTTCCTGAATGGTCAAGAAATTCTACATTAGTTCCAATAAGAGATGAAGAAACAGGTGAATTAAAATATGTAGATTTCAGTCATTCAAATGCATACGATTTAATTGGTAGACCATTTAGAACATTAGCTAATGAGATTATTTCCGCAACTAAAAATGGTGATACAATATTAAAAGGATTTATGACTGGAGCGGATGAAGCTATCACTGAACTAGCTGCTCCTTTTATTGATGAATCTATTTGGACAGAAGCAGCTGCAGATATAAATTTATTACCATTGTTTCCAGGAAGAGGTGGTAGAACAAGAGATGGAAAAATATTATATACAGATCAAACACCTCTTGGTGATAGAACAGCAATTAAGTTTATTCATTTAATGGAAGCTCTTGCTCCATCATACAAACAAGGTGTAAGAATTATTCAAGCACTAACAGAAACTCCTACAAAGACCGGAGAATTTTTACAATTAGATGATCAGATAGCAGGTTTAATTGGATTTAGACCCACAACTGTAGATCCATTAAGATCTATGGGATTTAAAATTGCTGAATATCAACAAGGTATTCGTAATGCTAGAAGAGAATTTACAGGAGGTTTCTTTGGAATATTAAAAGGTGGACCAATTGAACCTAATGATGTTATTACATCATTTTATCAATCAAACAAAGCTAGATTTAATGTGCAAAGAGAAATGCACAAAAACATAAATGCAGCTGAAATACTTGGTGTTTCAAGTAATAGATTAAGACAAGAATTTGCTGATAGACAATTATCAGCAGATAATTTTAACAAATTAAGAAGAGGAAATTTTGATGCTTATTTTCCATCTGATGATATTAGAGCTAGATTTAGAGAAATTGCAAGAGACTTAGGTACTTCTGATGTATTTATTTCTGTTCTACCAACTTTAAAAAGAATGGAATTAGATATGAATAGATTAAGGTTAGATGGTTCATTTGAAAGAAACATTCAATCGCAGAATTTTGCAAGAGGTGGTTTAGCTTCTAGTTATGAACCAAATTTAGAAGACGAATATCAAGAAGGTTTAAATTTAAATGATTATTTAATTGAAGAAGTGGCAACAGCACCATTGCCTATTACTCCAATGCCTAATTCACAAGTCATCCTGTCTCAGGCTTCAGGGAACAATATAATGGCAACAGGTTTAACTCCTACAGAAAGTGCTTTACTTACTGAAGAAGAAAAGATAATGAGACTTAAACAGAGAGGACTTGCTTAATGAAACAGCCCAAAACAACTGGTGAGCACATCATAGATTTACACGGACACATTAAAGGTGTTAAAAGAGAAGTTTATCATTTGAAGATCACACAAGAACATATTCATAGAGATATTGAAAAATTGGGCGGTCAAATAGACAAAATCTATTGGGTAATCTTAGCAGCGGTGGGGGTCGTTGCTCTTGAAGTATTTATACTTTTTGGTAGTATAATAAAATAAGAAAGATAAGATTATGCAAAATAGTTTATTAGTACATAAACATTTAATCATTAGAGCAGAAGCAGTACGTCCACCGATGGATGAAGAAATTTTAACTAATTGGTTAAAAGATTTTATTGATTCGATTAATATGAAAGTATTAATGGGTCCATATGTAAAATATCACGATGTACCAGGCAATAGAGGAATTACAGGTGCAGCGATTATTGAAACATCACATATTGTAATGCACGTCTGGGACGAGGTTAATCCTGCATTAATGCAATTTGATGTATATTCTTGTGGTGAATTTGATCCACACCAAATATGTAATAAAATTAGCAAAGATTTTGATATACGCAAGATAGAATATAAGTACCTAAATAGAGAAACAGGACTTGTAGATTTATAAAAAATAACTATATTACTGTCAGGTGCACAATAACGTGGCCTATTAAACTTGCTTAATATAAGGAGAATAATATGACAGCATTAGACATAATCAATAAGTTCAATAAAGACGTTTGGGATCATTCAGACAGAATGTTTGGTGATACGTTTGACTCTATCTTTGATAGTTGGTCAAAAGCTCAATCGTTTCCATTTTACAATGTAGTAAAATACGGAAAAGGTGAATACGGTCTTGAATTAGGTTTAGCAGGATTCAATAAGAAGAATGTTAAAGTTCAATACAAAGACGGTGTATTAACTATTTCTGGTCAAGTAGAAGACAAAGAAAAAGACTACATTGAAAAAGGTTTAGCAGCTAGAAAATTCTTTAAACAATTTTCTTTACATCAAGATGTAGTTGTTAATGAAGCTGAGATGGAAGATGGTGTATTAACAGTGAAGTTAGGTGTTAATGAACCAGAAGAAATCAAACCTTTAGATATTAAAATTAAATAATTATTTTGGGGCGGTCTTTACTGCCCCACAATAAAATCCTACCGCAGGCATACCTTCTATTAAATTAATATTGTATTTATCTATATGAACTAGTTTGTTCATATACCAATTTTCACAAGATTCTTTTATCTTGTATTCTTTATATTCAATCTCTCCAGTAGATAGTAATAATAATACTGTTATTGTTTTTATATCCATTGTTTTAATTCTTCTCCTAATATCTCTGTTGCAATATTAACTTTATTACGAAGAGCTTTTACTATTCTATCGTCTACAGTATCTTCTGCAATAATATCAATGTAAGTCATTTTTCTAGTTTGTCCAATACGATCAATACGAGCTTCAGACTGTTGACGTTTTTCTAAATCATATCCATTAGAAAAATAAATCATATTACTTCCAGCTGTTAATGTAATACCATAACCACCAGTATGTGTAGTACCAACAAAGAATCTACATTTTTCATCTGTTTGAAATTTTTTAATATTAACTGATCTAGCGTCTGTATCTGTAGCACCATAGTAATCTACAACAGATTCTTCACCATAAACTTTTTTAATTTCTGCAATGATTCTTCTTACATCGTGAGTATAGTGGGACCATATAATACTTTTACCTTCTATGTTTTCTAAAATATTCATTAACTCAGATAATCTACTACAAGGTAAATCTTTTATTGAACCATCATCAGCTGTAAAATGACCACAAGTAATTTGATGTAATCTCATTAATTGAGTCATAACAGTTGCAGAAGATTGCATTTTACCATCTAAAAATGCAATTGCTTCTCTTCTCATTTGTTCATAAACTTTCTTTTGTTCTTTAGTTAATTCAACAGAATGTTTAACATAAGTTTTTTCTGGTAAATCTAAACAATCTGATTTTAAAACTCTTCTTGAAAAAGGTTTTATTTTATCTGATAATTCTCCAAGGTTTCTGTAACCTACTACTATTTCAACTCTTCTACCTTGAACTTCTATTTTTTTAGTAACTGCATATCTAGCTTTAAATGTCCAATAAGAATCGTGCCCCAGGAGCCAAGGATCAAGAAATTGACATTGTGAAAATAAATCTAATGGGGATTTAGTAACTGGAGAACCAGTTAATATTCTTCTATATTTAGCGTGTTCTCTTAATGCTAAAATATTTTTAGTTCTATTTGATGTTGGAGTTTTTATTGTAGTTGATTCATCAATTGCAATCATTGATTTGTGACAAGACAAAAATTTATATGCAAACTGTGCTCCATCTCCTGATGAGAAAGCTTCAACATTCATAATTAAAATATGTAAATCAGTTCCTTGTTCAAATAAGGAACTTAATATTTGTTTTTGTTTTTTAGATTTATCTGAAGTTTTCCATAAAACCATTTTATGGTAGATATGATCAGGTAGATGCGTTGGCACCTCCTGATCATACCAATTCTTATAAACACCTTTTGGTGCTATAAGAAGGAGGCCATTTATCTGGCCTTTATCGTAAAGCATTGCGGCATTATCTAATAATACTTTAGATTTGCCTGTACCCATTTCCATAAAGTATGCAAAATTTTCTTTGTCCCAAGATAATTCTAAGGCTTCTAATTGGTGTTTGTATGGTTTAGTCTTAAACTTATAATTCATATAACTGTTTACATTTCTTTCTAACTATTATATTATATTAAAAAAGAAAAAAGTCAATATGCAATTTTATAAAACAAGTGGAAAAACAATCGGTAGTAGTAATTTTGTTTATTTATTACAGGATATTCCAATAGACAGAGAAACAGGACAACCCAAATATAATATTATGGGCGCTAGAAAATATGGCGAAATTAAGATTATGTTTAGAGCATTAGAACAAATAATGTTTTCACCAGGTCCTTTTATATTTTCAATTAGACAAAAATTAAAAGATTTTACAGAAAATGACTATTTATTATTAAATGGTGATCCAGCTATTATTGGTGTTACTTGTGCTATTGCCTCAGAAATGACACAAGGTAAATTTAAATTATTAAAATGGGACAGACAAGAAAAAACATATTATCCCATAGAAATAAATATTCATCAAAAATAGTCTTGACAAAACACGTTTCAGTGTTTAATATTACATTATGAAAGTTAAAAAGTTAAAATAGGAGATGACTATGATAATAGATCTACGTAAAGATGCACCAGATCAAACAGATAACCTTGATCCGGAAAAACTTTCTCAAGAAGTTGAGAAATTAAAAACAATACAAAATCAAATAGTTAATTTAGAATCACAGATAAAAGATTTAAAAGAAGATGAAAAATATTTTAGCTGTGTAGTAATTCCAAAATTAATGGAAGATATGAATTTAGAATCTTTAAAACTTAAAGATGGTTCAGAATTAACTGTTAAAAAAATTTATAGTGCTTCAATTAGAGCTGATAAAAAAATTGAAGCGATAAACTGGCTTCGAGCAAATGGCTTAGGTGATATTGTGAAAAATGAAATCACAGTAAACTTTGGTCAAAACGAAGATAACAAGGCTATTGACTATGTCAACCTTGCGAGGGAGCGTGGATTTGAACCTTCTCAAAAAGAAAGTGTTCATCCCGCTTCACTCAAAGTAGTTATGAAGGACTGGAAGGACAAAGGTCGTGAAGTTCCTGAAGAACTATTTAGTACGTTTGATGGAAATCAAACGCATTTTAAAAATAAAAAATAAAAAATAAGGAGCAAATATATATGGCAAATACAAATGCTATGACAAATAAAGCTAGTGCAGGTGCATTAGCTGCTATCAATCTTAGAAGTGATTCTGGAAGAGGTAGCGAAGAAATAAAATCGGATGATATGTCAACTCCGATTTTAAAAATCCTACATCAACTATCCCCTGAATGTAATGCGAACGATTCTAAATACGTTCAAGGTGCAAAACCTGGTATGATATATGCCAAAGGTTTGGGTGCTTTAGTTGATGGACAAAAAGGCGTGGATATAATTGTTTCTCACGTTCAAACAAGATATCCAGAATGGCAGGAAATGGGAGACACAGCAGCTCCACCTGTTACAACACATTTATCAAAACCAGAGGATGCCGTTGAAGAACGAAACGGTAAGTACAGATTATCAAATGGTAATTATGTAGAGAAGACCGCATATTTTTATGTGATCGTTTTAGGTGATGAACCTAGACCTGCAGTGATTACAATGAGATCTTCTAACTTAACTCCCGCTAGAGAATTAAATCAGTTGATTAAAAATCTAAGATTTAAGGATGATAAAGGTCTTTACAATCCAGCAGCATATGCAGCAGTTTATAATTTAAAAACTGTTGGGAAAACAGCAGGAAGTAAAAGTTGGCACGTTTATAAACCATCTATGGCAAGATCTTTAGATGTAAATAAAAAACAAGATGCTGATTTATATTTAATGGCAAAGGAATTGCAAAAGACTGTGTCAAAAGGTGCTGTTAAACCAGAATATGAAAAAAGCAATGGTCCTAAAACTGAGGACATTATCTAATTCACTAAGTGAATACTTGCAAGAAGAGGCGGCAACGGGAGACTGCGGCCGCCTCTCCATAATGGAAAGAGTTTATGACAGATACGTATATAAAATATTTTACTGGATTAAAACGTAATTACGGTTTTTGTAATATAAGTAATGGTTATAAAGATCCAAACACTGGGAAAATAAAATTTCATTCAGGTGATTATGGTTGGTCAGGAAAATCAATCACTGATGAAGATTACAAACTTCATTTAAATGGAAAAAAATCAATAGGTATACAACCTTGTGATGACAATGGTTATGCAAGATTTGGTGCAATAGATATTGATCCAAAAGTATATAAAGATTTAGATATAGAATTTTATTTAAAAGTAATTCAAGAAAAACAATTACCTCTAATACCAATTAAATCAAAAAGTAATGGACTTCATTTATATGTTTTTATGAAAGAATTTGTAAAAGCAAGAGAGATAAAAGATTTTTTAGAAGAAATATTATTTTTATTTAATCTACCAATTACTACAGAAATATTTCCAAAACAAACTAAACTAGGAAGCAACATAGAAGGAGACAAGATAAATGGTAATTTTATAAATCTTCCATACTTCAATGGTTCAGAAAGAGTTGCATTAGATCCTTCAGGTAAAGAAATGAGTTTAGATTTATTTTTAAAATGTGTTGAATTAAATCAGGTTGATTCAAAAAAATTAAAAGAAATGTCTAACTCAATAATTAGAAATGAATTAACTGGAGGTGCAGATGAATTTAAAGATGGTCCACCTTGTTTAGAAATATTAAGTAAAAATAAAATGACTGATGGTAGAGATAGATTTTTATATAACTATATGGTCTTTGCTAAAAAGAAATATCCTGATGGTTGGAAAAATAAAGTATTACAAGCTGGTAGAAATTATTTTGAGTTTGATCAAACTTGGACAGATGACTACATCAAAAAGAAAATTAAAAATTGGGAGAAAGATACTAAAGGACATACTTGTCACGATCAATTATTAGCACCAGTGTGTATTAAATCGGAATGTATAAAAAGAAGTTTTGGAATATTATCTGATAAAAAAATTACTTGGCCAAGACTTACTAATTTAGTCAAAATAGATTTTAAACCTGATCCAGAATATTATTTTGATGTTGAAAGAGATGATGGTGAAACTGTTTCTGTGCACGCTAGAAATAAAAATGAAATAAAAGATCAACAAGAATTAAGAGGTTTGATTATGGCACAAGCTGATGAACTTCCTCCTCCAATAAAATCTATGGATTTTTATGAGATCATAAAAAATTTATTAGCGACTCAAGATACTGTGCAACCGGCTCCAGGAACCACACCAATTGAAATATTAAAGAAACATTTAAAACATTATATTCATAGCACTCAAGCTACTAGTTACAATTCTTTTAAAAGTGGAAACGTACTAAAAGATGATACCTATGCATATTTTGTTTATGACGAATTTTATAATGATTTAAAAGATAATGAATGGAAAAAAGATTCATCAAGAACTTCTTATATGATTGAAAAAATGTTTGAAAAAGAAGATGCAGATTTACCAAAACCACAATTTGATAAGAAAAAAAGATTTCCAGGCAAAGATAAAAAAACAGGTAAATCATATCCAGGTGTAAGTGGATGTGCAGTCATACCATTATATTTGTTTGAGAAAGATCAAGATGATGAAGACGTTATAGAAATAGCAAAATTTAAACAAGAAGAGGAGATAATTTAATATGATAAATAATAGAAAAGCATACAGAATATTTATGTCGTTACCAAAAGAAGAAAGAAAAAAACTTCAGATTCAACACGAAATAGAAGAAATAGAAAATATGGAAGATAAATCTTGGTTAAATAGATTTGGTAGATGGCAAGGTTCTTTTTGGAATTGGCTATGGATGTGTCATTTTAAAAAAGATTATAAGGATAGAAATGATATATAAATATTTTGGTCCACCAGGAACAGGTAAAACTCATAAATTAATTAGTAGAGCCAAGGCTTACATAAGAATTGGAACACCTTTACATCAAATAGGTTATTTTGCTTTTACAAAAAAGGCAGCAGAAATTTCTAAAAAAAGAATGCCAGCAGAAGAAGATAAACTTGTTTACTTTAGAACTCTTCATTCATTTGCATTTCAACAATTAGATTTAAATGACACTATGGTTATGCAACCAGAAGATTATATAAGTATAGGTAAAGAACTAAACATAAAAGTTAAGTATTATGATAAATTTAATAAAGAGGAAATATTTTATTTAAATATTGAAAGTCCATATTTTAAAATGATTGGTAGAGCAATCAATAGATGTACTACAGTTAGAGAAGAATACGACAGGAATGAACATAATAGAAAAGAAGTTAAATGGTTTATTTTAAATAACTTAGATAAAAATTTAAAAGAATATAAAAGAATTACAGGTAAACTAGATTTTAATGATATGATTGAAAGACTTTTACAAAAACAAGATTTACCTAGATTTAAAGCTATATTCATAGATGAAGCTCAAGACTTATCTCCATTACAATGGAAATTATATGATAAATTAAAAGAATATTCAGATGATATTTATTTAGCTGGTGATGATGACCAAGCTATATTTGCCTGGGCAGGCGCAGATGTAAATAGATTTATTCAAGAACCTGGAAAAGAAAGAGTATTAAAATATTCAAAAAGAATATCAAAAGCCGTACAAGAGCAATCACAATTACCATTAGAAAAAATTAGAGGACTAAGAAAAGAAAAATTATATTATCCAAGAGACTTTGAAGGCAAATCAGAAAGAATAAATAATTTAGATCAAGTAGACTTAACCAAAGGTAAATGGTTAATTTTAACCAGGACCATACATAGATTAGTTGAAATGACTAAAGAATTAAGGAAAAGAAATTTATACTATCAAACCAATAAAGGCAAGAGTTTTCAAGTTAGGTTATATAATTCATCAATTAACTACAATTCTTGGTGTAGAGGAATACAATTAGATGAAAAAGAAATAAAAGATATAAATGAATTTACCGGTTTACCAATAGATAAATGGAATAACGAAGTAGAATGGGTTGATGCATTTGAAGAATCAAAATTAGCAGACAGACAGTATATAAAAAATATGTTGGAAAATGGTGAAGACCTAGACAAACCAGCTAGGATATGGGTATCCACAATACACGCAGCAAAAGGTGGAGAAGAAGATAATGTTATACTTTGTTTAGATTTAGGTAGAACAGTTAAGAAATCATCAAAAAAAAGTGACGATAAGAATGATGAAGAACATAGAGTTTGGTACGTTGGATCAACTCGTGCAAGAGATGATCTATATAAATTAAAAGCTAAGAATAAAAAAAATGAATACAAGTTTTAAAAAATTATACACTATGTATAAACAGAATGGGATAGAGAACTTTCCTAAACGGTGTGTGGTAGCATCGAGCCTGGTTAGCGAAGTTGGTTTGACTTCTCGAATCCCTGTTTCATTCATACTCAGTCAAATCAATGACTACCACTTAACAAAAGGATAAAAATGAAAATACTAACTAGCGATATATTTATAATAGTAACATTGACTTATTTCATAATTAATATAATGGAGGTATTAAAGTAATGACAGACAAATCTATATTTAAAAGTGTTTTTCCTCAAGAAAAACAAATAGGCGGGAGTCACTATAAATCGTTTCACATACAACCGTATGAATTTATATCTAAAAATAATCTCAGCTTCTTTCAGGGGAACGTTGTGAAGTACGTTTGTAGGTACCAAAATAAAAATGGAATAGAAGATTTAGAAAAGATAATTCATTATTGTGAATTAGAAATTAAAAAAATAAAAGATATGAGGAATAAAAAATAATGTTAATGCCAACTACAGAGTGGGTAGCACCTACAGAATATCCTGATTTAAGAAACGCAGAAGAAATAGCAATAGACTTAGAAACAAGAGATCCAGATTTAAAGAGTCTGGGTTCAGGGTCCATTAAAGGTAATGGTGAAGTGGTAGGAATAGCAGTAGCTGTAGATGGATATAAAAATTATTTTCCAATAGCTCACGGTGAAGGTCCAAATATGGACAGAGATAAAGTTTTAAATTGGTTTAAAGATATTTGTGAATCACCTGCTACAAAAATATTTCATAACGCAATGTATGACGTATGTTGGATTAAGTCTATGGGTATAAAAATAAATGGTAGAATAATAGATACAATGATTGCAGCATCCTTGATTGATGAAAATAGATTTAATTATACTTTAAATGCATTGTCTTGGGTTTATTTAAATAAAGGTAAAAATGAAACTTTACTTAACAAAGCAGCTAAAGAAAGAGGATTAGATCCTAAAGCTGATATGTGGAAGTTACCTGCAAGTGAAGTTGGTGCATATGCAGAAGAAGATGCAGCACTAACATTAGAACTTTGGCATCATTTAGAAAAAATAATAATTGAAGATGATTTAGAAAATATATTTAATCTTGAAACTGATCTTTTTCCTTGTCTAGTCGATATGAGGTTCCTAGGCGTCCGGGTAGATGTTGAAAAAGCAAATCAATTAAAAAAAGAATTAACCAAAAAAGAAGAAGAATTATTATTCCAAGTGAAAAAAGCAACAGGAATAGAACCTCAGATATGGGCTGCAAGAAGTATTGCACAAGTTTTTGATAAATTAAATTTACCTTATGCAACAACTGAGAAATCAAATGCCCCATCATTTACTAAAAATTTTATTTCTAATCATACTGATCCGATAGTTCGTATGATAGCAGAAGCAAGAAAAATAAACAAGGTTAGTACGACATTTATTGATACTATATTAGATCACGAATACAAAGGTAGAATCCACGCAGATATTAATCAAATAAGATCTGATGAAGGAGGAACAGTTACAGGAAGATTTAGCTATCATAATCCAAACTTACAGCAAATACCTGCAAGAGATCCAGATACAGGTCCTTTAATTAGAAGTTTATTTATACCAGAAGAAAATTGTAAATGGGGAACATTTGATTATTCACAACAAGAACCAAGATTAGTTGCACACTATGCATTAAGATTTAATTATGAAACAGCTAAAGCAATAGCTACTTCTTATGAAAACGATCCATCAACAGACTTTCATCAAATAGTAGCTGATATGGCACAAATAGATAGAAAAGAAGCTAAAACAATTAACTTAGGTTTATTTTATGGTATGGGTAAAGCTAAATTACAAAATGAATTAAATGTTTCAAAAGAAAAAGCAAATGAATTATTTGATATTTATCACAGCAGAGTTCCATTTGTTAAACAATTAATGAATGGTGTAATGTCAGTTGCTCAAAACAAAGGTAGAATAAAAACATTATTAGGTAGAAGATGTAGATTTCCAAAGTATGAACCAATATTGAGAGGTTCAGAATGGGGTACTTTTGTTCCTGCAGAAGATCACGAAACAATGTTAGAATTAAAAAATATGGGACCACATTTAAAAGATGAAGATGGAAATATTATTAAAGATAGTGAAGGTAAACCTAAAAAAAATTATTGGTATAATAATGGTCATAGAAGAGCGTTTACTTACAAAGCATTAAACAAATTAATTCAAGGTTCAGCTGCAGATATGACTAAAAAAGCTATGGTTGATTTGTATAAAGAAGGATATTTAGCACATATACAAATTCACGATGAATTAGATTTTTCAATTGAATCAGATAAACAAGCTGGTATAATAAAAGAAATAATGGAACAAGCAGTAGATCTAGAAGTTCCAAACAAAGTAGATTATGAATCTGGCCCTAACTGGGGAGAAATAAAATGATGAGGAATTATGGCTTATTTAAATGCAAACATACCACCGATCTATTGCAATGTAAGGAAGGAATATCTTTATGATCTTAAAAAACATCAAGATGAAAGTGAAGAATGTATTATCTTCGGTGTTGCTTCTATTTCAGGCCGTGCGTTATTATTTCACATTATGTTACCGAATGGCGCTGTCTACTATAGATTACCGATTTCTGCGTTTTTTCAAAAAAATTTTTCAAGAAGCCAAGTTCCGAATATGCGCGTCGATGAGCTTCAATTATGGAATTGCTTTAGTTATTGGCCTAGCGTTCATACTTTTGATTTTTTAGCTGGTGTAGAAGGTAAATATCTTGGAAAAGATAAAAAATTTTATACTGGTCAATATTTATTTACTATTGACTGGGCTCACCCAGAGACTAATATACTAAATACGGAACATTCTGAAATTCCGCAAGAGCACAAATGTGCACACATAATTGCATTAGATAATGGAAATTATGCTGCCCAGCCAAATAACAGAATCATTTGGCATATAAATAATTACACAACAAGCAATGAATGGCCAGACTATAAGGTGCAATCTAGTGTTTGGGATGTAGAAGGAAGAGATTGGGTAACTGAAGATTCTGATAAAATGTTTTATGAGGTAAATGAAAATGAAAAGAATATGTAAAAAATGTAATCACAAATGTCATTGTAAAGGACAAGGATATTATGTGAGTGATTCTTCTTGTGAAGATTATTGTAAATGTAAAAATTGTTGTCACAACGAAGAAGATTTGTTAAAACAAATTAATAAGGAGAGACCAATGATTAAAAAATTATGGAAAAAATTTGTAGATTGGGTATTTAAAGATTTTTACTAATGTCCAAGATAACTGAAGACACATCTGTAAAAACAGATATTAAAACAATTGTGACTATCATAGCCGCAGCAGGTTTTGCTGTGTATATGTATATTGGTATGACTAATACTATCAATACACTTGAGACAAGACTTCAGTTAATGGAAGCAGATTTACTAAAGAAGGCAGATCAAATACCTGTCGATAAGGAACAGTTTTTTCTGTTAGAGTCATTAGCAGAAGATACTGAGAAACAACAAAAAATATTAGAGGAAAACCTGCACGTTAAAGTTATGCTTATGCAGGCTGAAAAGGAAATTGAAAAACTAAAAAAAGATGTTGAAAAGCTTAAAGACGCAACAAGAGATATTCAATTTAGCAATGGGAATGGAAACGGGCATTAACGCAGGGACCTTCCAAGAGTATGATTATACTTGTGAAGATTTTGAGTGTGAGTGGAAACAAATAACTGAATATTGGAGGATGAAGTAATGGCTGATAGAGATAAAATAAATAAATTTAAAATGACTCAATATGCACAAGAAAAAATGGA
>Ga0208644_1001252_pt1 | contig 21518 bp, 24 predicted proteins | sample VirMetDEL_Nov_18_FD_184517 | JGI IMG/M metagenome (GOLD analysis project Ga0208644, IMG submission 184517) | Aqueous microbial communities from the Delaware River and Bay under freshwater to marine salinity gradient to study organic matter... | ecosystem: Environmental > Aquatic > Marine >...
AAAAAAAGAATCTTATCGGGTGAGAAATCAACTACCATAGCTGCTGACTATGGAGTGAGTGCTGGACACATTAGAAAAATGAAAATTGCTTTAGTAAATCCAGATAGTCCTAATGGTAGATGGAAAAGTATTTTTAATAATCAAAATGCTAACTAGTATACTAGGCCGACTTTTCTTTCCAAGAAGTATAACTTCTTGGTTCTTCTTTTAGGTCAGAAAGTCAAGTCCCCTTCTAGATGCTAGTGCGCTAGGCACAAATCATCTAGAGGAACCAGACCTAAAAGACACTTCTTTTGAGGCTCACAAACGCTCACAAGTCCCTAGAAGGAGCTGTAGTGATTTAACTGGAGAAGAAAGATAAACTTACTTCTTGTCGTGGAGGTGATATAGTCGGCAAACACCCTTGTCCACTCATACAACAATAAATACAACAAAAAAAATAAAAGTCAAATTTCAAATAAAAATAAAATGATTGGTGCTACTAAACTAAACGAAAAACAGGTGGCTGAAATAAAAGAGTTATTTCAAACCACCAACTTAACAGACACGGAGATTGGAGCAATCTTCAATGTGAGTCGTCCACACATCTGGGCAATTAGAAATGGAAAGAGGTGGAACTCTGATATAAAAACATTCTACACCAAAGTAGAACTGGATATGATGTTAGAGGCAGAGCGTCCATTTATCCTGGAAGAAAAAAAATCTAAAAATATTTTTCAAAGTATTTGGCAGTTTATAAAATCTGTTGTTTCTTTGTAGTGTTAAATCACACAAAAAAACAGAAACTATGAAAAATGTAATCCGTCTTCAGTTCCCCGCACCTAAAGTAATGGGTATGGTAGTAAATCGTCAAAGCAAACAAATCGCTCTTCAAATGGATTGGGGTAGTGCTGGTTTGGCTGATGTAGTAATCAAGAAAGTCAAAGGTGGTTTCACCTATGAAGATAAGCAGATGGGCTTTACCCGTCAGTTTATCGGTAAGGATGGATTGGAATTCTTGATGTGGGAATTTGAATTACCTGTAGTATTGAAAAATATTTTGAAAAGTTTGTAAAAAAGTTTGGCTGGTAATTTTATCATCCTTACATTTGTATAGTAATTGAAACACTAAAAAACAGAAACTATGAAAAACTTTGTAAAAATCATCATCGCACTTGGTAAGAAATACGGACAGAACAGCCCCGAACAAATGAGGGCTTGGGTTTGTGAAACCCAAGAACAATTAGACAACTATGCTGAAATCTTCTTGGGGTCTAACTATGTAAAAAAACTTTCAAAATAATGGAAACTAAAGTTTGTTCAATCTGTAAGGAAGAAAAACCTTTGACCAAAGATTTTTTTTATATTAGAAAAGATTATCGTAGAAAACCCACTAAAATTGGTTGGCGTGCTGAATGTATAGAATGTCGTTCAATTATTAATAATAACTACTATAAAAGTAATAATAAAAAACTTATTGATAATCAAAGAGAATATAGAAGTAATAATACTGAAAAATTAAAACAATATCGTAGAACTGATGCTTTCAAACAAAAAAATAACAGAAGAAGAAAAGAAAGAAGACAAACTGACTTAACATTTAAGTTTGAATGTAAAATATTACGACATATTAAATCTGTTGAAAAAAGAACCGATTTTAAGAAAGAATGGGACGATGTTAAATCTATCTATGATATGTATGGTATTGTATATCATATAGACCATTTAATACCTCAAAAATGGTTCAAACCTTCAACACCTAAAACTATTGTAAATGATATTAGAAATATTCAAGTTATAGACGCAAAATATAATCAAACCAAGTTAAATAGATGGGCTGACGCAGTCCCTTCTGATTATTTCAATATCGCAAAAAAATATATCAAAGCTGAATATATTGATAAAATATTTTCAAATAGGTATTGACTTTAGGAACACTTGTATTATATTTGAAGTATGAAAACAGAAAATAAAATGGAATTCGCTACAGACACCCTGACTAATGTTGAAAAACAATTCAACGACTACTTACACAAGGAACACAAACCCCTTATGGATAAGGCTTACAAACTATTCAGCCGTAAAGGACAATTCTACTTTGGTGGAATTTACGGATACAACTACAAAGGTTATTCTGCCTTTAACAAAGACATCTTTACCTTGGCTCGTCAGTTTGAAAATGACTTTGCTGATATGAACGGAATTACTATGAGCGTATTGGATAATGTAGAAATAAATGTGAAATAATTTCAAATGGGATATACGGCTCTTGATTGGTATATGGAATGGTTTAGCTATAAAATATTAGATAATGATGAAGCTAAACCAAAAAAAAGAGAAACTGGTTATTACAATTTCTTCCCCGAAGATGAAGATACTTTTACAGAGATTAGATTAAGTATAACTCAATTAAAACTTATTCATCATTTTCTATTAGAAAATTGGTATTCTAATGAAGAAATAGGAATGATTGCGGGTCAAGGGACACTTAAAAATATTATTGATGATATGGAAAGAAGAATAGAAAATGAAAATAATAGAGAAAGTTTCCAAGAAAGATTTTTTAGAGTAGATAAAAATAACAATAACAAATAAAAAAATAATTATGAATAAGTGGAATGAGTTAGTAGAAGCGGCTTTTAGGGAGTTCCCTGAAACAAGAGACAGCAACGATGTGTTATGGGTAAAGGTAGTCAGAGGATTTTGTTCCGAACTTGGAATTAATAATCTTGATGACTTATACTTGGGGATATTGAGAAATCAAATCCCCAACTCACACACCATAGCCGCAGCGGCATCTTGTGTTAGAAAAGAACATCCCGAATTACAACCAACAACCCGTAGTAAAGCACGGAAAGAAGAAATCAGACAAGAATATATTAACAATTATTATAACATCTAAAAAAAACAAAATGACTATGAAAACAAAAGAAGAACAAATCGTATTTCAAAACCAATCACACTTGGTTCAAAAACACTTCCAGGATTGTGGAATCTGTCCCACTCTCTTTGATGTATGTATCACCACTGACCTAATGGTAGAGTTCGCTACAAAGGGGTATTCAAAAGAGCTCCAAGCTCGTTTTGAAAAGATGGAAAGGTATTTGGATGAAGCGTATGGAAGAAAAAAGTAAGTAAAAAAAAAACTACAAGTTCTTTTCTCTCTTTTTTGTGTTCATTATTTTTATTACTTGTAGTTCCCCCCACCTTAAAAAAGTGGGGGTTTTTTTATTTGTATTTTTGATAAATCTGGTATATTTATTTTCAGTAGGAATTATTTAGTAAGACCAAAAAAATAATGGAGCTGAAATCCTGGATTGAAAAAAATAACCAAGAACTCTATGATATAGTGAAAGGAATAATCAAAAATGAAGATGATGTCCCTGACCTATACCAATGTGTAATGGAGCAGATACTAACCAAGCCAGAAAAGTTCAACAAAGTTCCAGATGACCAAAAGGTCTTTTACTTTATCAAAATCCTTAAAAACAACTATTACTCCAAAACAAGTCCATATTATTACAAAATGAAGAAAGACATAAGTAGATACTCCCCACTTGAAGAAAGTTCATTAGAAACGATTGTAGACACCTTATATGATGATGAACTACCCTCACTTGATTGGGTCAAAGGACAACTTGATACATTGGACTGGTTTTCAAGGGATTTATTTTTACTATACATTGAGTTAGAGACAATAACCAAAGTATCACAACAAACTACCATACCACTTAATAGTGTAAGTAGATACATTAAAAAAATTAAAGATATATTAAAAACCAGATGGGACTATGAACGAAAAAACTTGGACATTTGAAGAATTAGAAGCCGCACAAAGATTTATGGGTAGGGGGATATTTCAACCCCAAGAAATAGATGAAATGTTTAATCTATACAACCGAATAAATGGAACAACCAAAAGACCAACTGGTTGTGGTAAGTGTGTAATAAATGTGTTGAAAAATTTACAAAACAGATATGAAGGACTCACCAGACAACGAGGATAAAAAGGAAACAAGGGGGAGACCCCAAGGCTCCACCAAAGTCAAGATGAACCTTGTCCAAGTTGAAGAACTTATCAACGAAAGTATGAAGGTGATTATTGGAAATCACTACTCCTGGACTGAATATACCAACTGGGCTAAAAAGAAGTATGGTATATCAGGTCAGATGGCTAATGAATACTGGTTAAGAGTATGGACGCATCTGAAGGAAAAGTATGAGTTGGATAGGGACAAACTCATCACCAAACACCTATCAAAATATTGGGGGATATATGACCAAGCAATTAGGAACAATGATTTATCCAATGCTCGTCAAACCCTTGATGCTATTACTAAATTATTAGGTTTATCTGAACCCGAAAAATTGGATGTAAAGCAAGAACTTAAAATAAAGTTTAACTTTGGAACTGATGAAACCCAAGAAGAGTAAATCCACAGCTTTATCCACATTTCGTAAGAAACCAAAGAAGAACAACAAGGGGGTTCATAGTAAGACAAAAACATCAAACCACAAACATAGTAAGAACTATAAAAAACTATCACGAGGTCAGGGATAATGGAAATTGTAATAACTGACCCTGGTGATGAGGTTGACCCAATAACAGAGTGGATATGATAGATATTAGATTAGGAGATTGTTTTGAGCTCATCAAGGACTTACCAGATAATAGTGTGGATTTGGTGATTACCAGTCCCCCCTATTCTAACATCTTGTCTTATGGTAAAAATGTGTCCGTAAAAAAACCTGGTGATTATGTGGATTGGTTATTACCCTTGTTTCATCAGATACATAGGGTATTGAAACCCACAGGTTCATTTATCTTGAATATAAATGATAATTGTGAAGGGGGATATAGAAACACTTATGTCTTTGATTTGATTAGCAGAAACGCAAAGGAAACCCCCCTAAAACTATATGATAATTACGCCTGGGTAAAACCTAACTCATTACCTAACGGACAAAAGAAAAGATTTAGAAATATCACAGAATACATATTCCATTTCTGTAAGGATTCTAAACAAATGAAATTCTATATGGATAGGGTATTGATTGAACCACAAGAATCCACCCTGAAAAAACAAGAAAGTCCCATAGAATATAACCGATACAACTATGATGATGATGGACGCAGAATATCAAAAAAATTGTTATTCAGAAAGAAGGCAAAATCTACTGATGAAAATGGGGTAAGTAATGATGACTTTTGGATGCGGTACGCCCCCATCAAAATCCGTCCCACAAATGTCTTCAACTTTCCAACAGCATCAGCGTCCCGTGATAATTTGATAAAACACCCTGCTCCATTTCACAAGGACTTACCTTGTTATTTTATCAACTTACTAACAGACAAGGGGGACACTATTTTAGATGTGTTTGCGGGTATAGGGACAACGGGATTATGTTGTGATGATAGGGAATTTATCGGGTATGAATTGAACCCCGTATATGCTGATTTCGCAACCAAAAGATTATCAACAATTCAAACCAAACTTGAACTATGATTATTGATGTAGAAGGGTTTACACCATACACAAAACAACTGGAGTTCATCAAACAGATTGAAGACCCCCAATACAAGTTTATTACCCTATCTATTGGTAGACAATGGGGTAAGACATTATTGGCTGAAAACCTGTTATTGAAATGGGCACTTGAAAAACCCAACCAAGTGTTAATGTGGGTAAGTCCAGTGTATTCACAAGCCCGTAAAGTGTTTGAAGATATTGAACGAGCTTTGGACGGAACACCCCTAATCAAAAACAAGAACAAGTCCAACTATGATATGAACCTATTGAATGGTAGTAAGATACTCTTTAGGTCAGCAGAAAGGGGGGATACTCTGCGTGGTTATACCCTTGATTATTTGATATGTGATGAGAGTGCCTATATTGATGATAAAATCTGGAATGAAATATTGAAACCCACCATTTTGGTTAAAGGAAAAAAGGCATTATTCATTTCAACACCAAAGGGTAAGAACTACTTTTATTCACTACACATTAGAGGGTTAGACCCCGAACAGAAACAATACCTCGCTCTTGTTGGAAGCAGTTATGATAATCCATACATCAGTAAGGATGAGTTAGAGGAAGCCAGAAAGTCATTACCCGAAACAATATTTCAGCAGGAAATTCTGGCAGAGTTTGTGGATAGTGGTGGTGAGGTATTCACCAATATTGATAGATATTGTCTGTTATACAACTATACCCCCAAGAAACCGAACACCCGTTATTATGCGGGGATTGACTTTGGTAGACAAGAGGACTATTCCGTCCTAACCATTTTATCCGATGAGCAAGAAGTTGTCCACATATACAGAGACAGACAGAAGCCTTGGGACACCATCATAGCCGATATGGTAAACTTACTTAAACACTACAACGCACACGCATTTATTGAGGTCAATAGTATGGGGGATGTATTGTATGAACAGATTAGTAAGAAATACCAAAACATAACTCCGTTTCAAACCAGTCAATCCTCCAAGCAGGACATTATTGAAGATTTGATTTATGAGTTAAACAAGGGGGAGTTAAGATTACCCACAGAAACCCTTTTTTCACCCCTCTACAACGAGTTAAAGACATTTACATACGAATACTCACCGAAGACAAGAAAAGTGTCCTATAAATCAATTCCAGGGGCTCACGATGATACAATAATATCCCTGGCATTGTCCTTACATAGTTTAAGACAGAAGAAAACAAAGGGTTCGTATTTTATCTATTAATAGATGAAAGGAACTAATAAATTATATTATAAATTAAGATATGGAAAATTTAGTCATAGAATACAATGGTCAAGATTATGAGGTTAAAGAACCCACACTTGATATGTTTATGAAATTAACCCTACTCAAAGAAATCCAGGAAGAAACGGACTTTAGAGTAGATGTGGTAAGTTTATCCACAGGCATCAGTGAAGAAGATGTTAAAAAAGCCCGTTATGATGAGATTAAAAAAGCATCAGATTTCCTATCCCAATACTTTCTAAACTTAAATGAAAACTTCCACAAGGAGTTTGAGTTTGAAAACACCAAATACCGATTTATTGATTTACAGAATATCACCTTTGGTGAGTATATTGATATTGATACATTCTTACAACAACCCGAACATTTAAGACAGACGAGCTTACACAAGTTCTTGGCTTACTTGTATAGGGAAGTTGATGAATCTAATAATTTAGTAGAATATAACATCAAGGACTTTGAACCCCGAGCAGAGAAGTTTAGAAACCTTCCCGTAAAGTATTTACACGGGGCTCTGAATTTTTTTTTTATTTTAGAAAGGACATTACAAGAAAATACCCACTCTTATTTGAGGAAAAAGATGTTGATAAATCAGATAAAACAAATACCCCGAAATCTTTTGGTGAGCATTGGGGATGGTATGCTACAATCGTATTCCTGGCTAATGAAGACATTACCAAATTGGATGAAATCACAAAATACCCCCTCTTCTATGTTTTTAACTTTCTTACATACATTAAGGAACTCAATAAAGAAAGGGATAAAGAAATGAAAAAACTAATGAAAAGTTAAATGGCGGATTATTATAATTTTAAGAATATAATTGAGGATTTCAAACAGATTGAAAGACATCACAAACAGATAAACTCGTTTGGAGTTGGGGACATTAGACAACTAATATTTCTAACCCAAGATAGATTGGGTAAAGACAATATTGACCCCCCACAAGACAACACACCTACCAACACAAACCAGGCACCCGTATATCCTTTGATGTATGTTGTTCCAAGTTTGGTTTCAAGGGACGCTGGTTTAATCACCTATAATTTTTCTGTAATCATTTGTGATATTACCAACAGAAACAACTATGATATTGAGGTTGATTTGTGGAGTGATACATTACAGATGGCTGAAGATGTATTGGCACAATTCAAGTATTCTGTATTGGCAGCACAAGGGGACTATGAATCCAAATACTACATCAACTTACCAACATCTATAACACCCTTTAGTGAGGCTTATGAGGACTTATTGGTGGGTTGGAACTTACAACTCCAAGTGGTTGTGGATTCACCATTAAACAGATGTATTGCTCCATTTAAGGAGTGGAAATAAGATGGAGGAGGAGTTAGTATTTCTAAACAGATTTGGGGAATTATTCGTCAGTATAATCCGTGAAACTTTAATTAGGAATGACTATCCTTACGCACCTGGTTATGATGGTTCAGCATATACCTCTGGAAGAAAGGGAGAATACAAGGGACGAAACTTAACTGGAGTAGGAAACAAAGTTGCTGGTGTTGGATTTGGATTTCAACAGAACCTCTATGATAGTGTGGACTATGAAATCAACCAAAACCAGGAATTAGAAATTGTTATGAATAGTTATTGGAGAAATGTAAACTTCGGTAGAGAGCCAGGTAAGTTTGTTCCAATAAAACCCCTACAATATTGGGCAGCCTTTAGATTGGGATTAAACGATAAAGAAGCCAAGAGTATGGCTTTTGGTATATCAAAGAATATCCAAAAGTTTGGAATCAAACCTACTTATTTTATGGACATTGCCATTGAGGAAATGTTGACCAGAGGGGTTGAAGAATTGGGTGAAGATTTTGAGGAAGCCATATCTAATATTATAGACAATAAGTTGTTTGAAAAAGATATAGATTTTAATAAAGAATTAACAATAACATTATGAGCATAAAAACAATAATAAATCAACAACCATTTTATACTCAACCAACAAATTCCGAGCATATTTGGAACTTCAACAATCCGTATAGTCAAACTTATACAGATTACAAGTATATTGTGGACATTTATATTGACCCACTTGAATCAGCAAGTCCCACTCGTATTGGTAGATTAAGAATATCCCCCAATTCATACGGAAATGCGATTACAAATATTAAAGAAATAGTATGGAGCCACATTTACCCAAGTCCACAGATTTCGGGTAATCTATCTATATGGTCTGCTTCAACAGAGAGTTGGGTTAAGTCAATCCCAATAAGTATTGATGGTAATAAATTCAACATCGGTAATGGATATGAAATACACAGATATAATGAATGTCCAGACCCATCCTATTTTGATATACCAAGACATATTGGTGAATACGGATTGTCCTTTGGTGAGGAGTATTATTATGGGGGTGCGTTGGTTCAAAATCTACCCGCTCCTTATACCTATGGTTATGATGGGGACTATTCTGTAAACTGCGTATCCGCTTCATATCCAGGCTGTCCTAACCAGGTTCTTTGGAACAATATGAACGACATCCAGGACGCCTATGGTTCATATCTTTACTTTGAGCAGGGTGGGGGATATATCCACACCACATCAACAGGGACTCTAGTTACATCGGGTTCATCAAGCAACAACGCTGACTCTTATTCAGCAACAACAGAACCATCCAAAAACGATATTCTGTATGTCTTTTCAAATCAAACTGGTTGTGGACAGAAATACCAATGGAATATTGATGGTGGTGAGGTTGAAGGTTGGAACTTTATTGACTATTGGTGTAGGGAAGGTTGTGGCACTTCTGAAACAACTCTATTGTGGCCTGGCACCAAGAATGTTGTGAATACCCTTTATTTTGATTCTACGAAAGGAAATCTACAAAATTGGGAAGAAGTATACACCTATGCTTTGGGACTTACCAAAGACCCCACATTAAGTCCAAACGGATATTCAACAAATCAGTTCCTTACCATCAAAGGTAAAGAATATGGTGGATATACTTTGAGTGGTGTAAACATATCAAACGGATATGAGGTATTCCAACACAGAAGAAACCACCATCGTGATTGTCCGATTATACTGAATTGGTTTAACGGAAGGACTTTACCTGAAACCACTTATGGTGTGGATTGTGTGGTTGAGCTCACGGGTGAAACCAAGAGTGTTCTATCAATCAGAGATACAATAATTAACCCCTACAAATTCACGGGGGGAACTGACTTTACTGAACATCAAAATTTAGGTGAAAAAATACTATCATTTGTTAGATTAATTGATGATGATATTAGATTTAGTGATGTTGAATCTGTTGCTTATTATTTAAGTGTCCAAGAAGTAGATAAAGAGGATTGGGATAGTTATGGACTATCTGAAATACTCAAGTTTGACTTATACGATTCAAGTTGTTTTGAAACGGGACAGGCTCTACATTTTGTATTTCTTAACTCTGTTGGCACTTGGGATACAATAACCTTTGGACAGAAAAACATCCGCTCTTATTCAAGTTCCAAAAAGACATTCAAACAAAACGGAATTAAAGACAGAACACTTTATCAACAATCGCCTTGGGAGATGGCTAATGTCCCCTACGATATGACTACCAAAGTCATAGTGGACGCACAGAGTATCTATGTTGATGAAAATGATGTTCCAATTTTTAGGGATTTCTTTTTATCCCCTTATGTATTTTTATTAACACCAATAACCAAGAAAAATCAAACACCAGCGTTTTTCCCATTCCCGATTACCATTACAACCAGTAGTGTATCGGAATACAAAAACCAATACAACAAGTTATATCAGTATAGCTTGAGTTTTGAATATAATACACTTGAAGATTACAATAACTCACTATGATAGGATTAAGAACCACCATATCTGGCACAACTTACAATATTGATGTATTTGACGATATTGATTTGAAGCTAAATTTGTCTTTCGCTGAAATACAAAATATTACATTAAGAAACTCCACTTATTCTAATACCTTTTATGTTCCTGGTTCAAAAATAAATAACCAGATTTTTCAATATTTCTTCAACATTAATTCAACATATACGGACTATGATGTTAGAAAAAAAATGGACGCTATTATTACCTATGATGGTTGGGATTTGATGACTGGTTATTTGAGGCTTAATTTCGTAAATATTGAAAACACAAATATAATTTATAATTTAACTTTCTATTCAGAGTTCGGTAATTTAATAGCGAATATTGGGGATAAGTTTATGCGTCAGTTGGACTTATCAGATTTAAGTCATCCGTTCAATACTCCCCAAGTTATTTTGGATGCGTTAAAAGACCCTGACCTGGTTCCCCCAACTGGCACAACCTATTCATACCAGGATGGTAGGACATATTGGTTATTGGCTAATTACGGATATGAGTATGACGACAATGACCAACTGAATATTAACTCAACCCCTCAAATTGATTTCTTTGACGGAAATACGGCTGGTTATTTTGACTATATTGGAACTCCCGTTCATTACTACTATTTCAAACCTTGCGTTCAGATTAGAGAGTTGTATTACCAAATATTCAAAGACGCTGGTTATGAAATTGAAAGTAATTTTATGGATACTGCGTATTTCAAAAGATACTACTTACCACAATCATTTAACTCTGAAGGTCTGTATCTAAATCAGGGTATTTTTCCAGAATATCAAACATCAGCTTCGGGGGATACAAGTGGATTTACTTGGACTGATTTGGTTTATACGGGACTGACTGGAACCTATCAAAGAATTAGATTAACCCCCACTACTATTGTGGATAATGCGGGGATAAATAGTTTGAGTGATTGGACTATGAACTTGCCAGCAATCGGTAATTATAAACTCAAGTGGACGCTCAAAGGATACAACAGCGAACGAGTGCCAGAGTCCGTTGATTTATCCACATATTTTAAGTTGTATTTTCATCAGATTGAAAGTGGTGTAGATGGAACAACTGGTAGAACTTTAGCCAATAGTGCGGACTATACATTACCTCCTGGTGCTGGTGTAAGCACGGGGGGTGAAATATCCTTTTTCGGTAATCCTATTTATAACTATTCTTTTGACTTCATCAATAGTGGTTTGGGTAGTTTGGTTATTACCGAGTTCACCCTTGAGTTATTGTTGGCTCCAAAATCCATATCAGGAAATCTTGATTACGCCTTGGAGTTTCCAACAGATACATTCAAGCAGATTGATTTTATCCGTTCTATTAACACTTTATTCAACCTTGTGGTAGTTCCGTCCACAGAGAAGACAAGAACTCTTCTGGTGGAGCCTATGGTGGATTATGTGGGAACTGGTAGTGTCCTTGATTGGACAAGAAAAGTGGATAGAAGTCAACCCATACAAATCAGCCCCACCTCAATCATCTTTAATGGTAGTTTGAACTTCAAATACAAGTTGGATAAAGATTTTGGTAATGACCAATACAACAAAACAACAAACAAGATATTCGGTGAACTAATACACCAACTTGATACTGATTATAAAGATAGTATCATATCTTTTGATACTGGTTTATCCACACAAGTGGATTATACCCTATCCAATATAGCGAATCCAACTATTACCTTACCTTATTATTTTATAACAACTGAAGAAGACGATAATGGTATTACAAAACAATACTTTAACCCCTATGAAATAATACCAAGAATATTATTTAGGGGAACTAACTTACCAGGTGCCAATAGTGGAACAGAAGTCCCCTATCAACCCGATTGTGTTTGTTTGGATGTTGAGGTAGAAAACACAAATCCGTATTCTGCGTATATTACTTATATTGATTGTTATAATAATCCACAAGGTATTAACATATCAGCATTTAATTCTGCGTTTTTCTGTTATTGCCAAGGTAGTTTAGAAGTGCCAGGTGGCTGTAATATTATTAATAATGGAAATTGTGGTTCACTTACGGGAACCAGTATAATTGGAACAACCTGGTATTTAGATACTCAACCGATTGATATATTCCCTGTGAATAATAGGTTCACAACTTACCCCTACGCTGTGAGTGGATTTTCACACTACACGAACTTTAATAGAACAAGTAAGTTTGATTTACCCGAATATTATTTTGCGAATTACGATGATTTATATTCTGATTATTATTCGGATTATGTAGAGGACTTAAATAGTCCCGATAGTAGAATTTGGGATGGTTATATTTACCTAACTCCACAAGAAATAGCATCGTTAGATTTTAGGGAAAAAATCTTTATTGATAATACCTATTTTAGAATTAATAAAATAGAAGGTTATGACCCAACAACAACACAACCCGTAAAGGTTCAACTTGTTAAACTCACAAGAAGTTATAATCCACACCCCACCGCTTATTATGACCTAATAGCTTGTGGAGCGTATCCAGATTTACACACAAATACGGACTTAACCTTTGGTATTTGGAACTATTTAGGAAACTATTATTTAATAGATGGAAATTGTTATGAAGTAAGAAGGGGGGAATATAATTCCGCATATACTTACCAAAAAATTGAAACCACTTATTCGGGAACTTCCTATATTCCAAATATCTATACCACTTGTAGTTGTGATGTTAAGATTACACAGAACACAATATACCAAGACCCTCCAGTAATACCAGTCACCCCAAGTTTAACACCAGTCACTCCTACGCCAACTCCAAGTGCTCACGATACGAATTACTACTACATTGTTGAAAGATGTGGATTAGCTTCACAGACCATCGCATACTCACCATCACCCGTAGTAATTGGTTCAGTTGTGAAGGTGTATATTTCTGGTCTGGGATACTTCTGTTATGTGGTTAAATACCCAACATACATTACATCAAATAACTTGATTGTATCGTCTTATATTGATTGTGATAGTTGTAATGATGAACCTAATCCAACACCTACGCCAACAAGCACGCCAACATCAACACCAGTAGTATCACCAAGTAGCACTCCCACCCCTACGCCAACACCAGATTGTTTACCTGAAATCATCTATGAGTGTTCTTCACCTTGTTGTGAAGGATTGTGTTGTTGTGATAATCCAGTTCCAGTTGTGGTATATGCGGCTCCAGGAGTTCTTCCGAGTGATGTGGGTGAGAACTTGTATACTGATTGTGCGAGAACTACCCTATACAACGGAACATATCAATACGGAGGTGTTATTTATGACGCATCCCCAATATCAAGCATCTGTGTAATAGGTGGAGGATGTTAAAAATTATATTATAAAATATGGCAGAAAAAGAATTTGTATTTAAGGTCAAAGTTGTAGATGAAAGTGGAAATGTGGTTGAAAAAACCGCCAAAAACTTCCAGGACTTAAATAGTAGTTTATCTTCACTTAAAAAAGAATTAGAAAGTGCTGATTTCGGTAGTGAAAAATGGAATCAGTTAAATGAGGAAATACAGAAAACAGAAAACACCATTTCTGACGCTACTGAAAAAGCGGAAAAGATGAAGGAAACCCAAAAGAGTTTGGGCGATACTTTGGGTGGAATACCAGGCCCCGTAGGACAAGTAGTTCAGGGGATTAAAGGATTGGGGACAGCGTTTAAGGCACTCATAGCGAACCCAGTTGGATTGGTATTAGCCGCCATCGCCGCTGCTCTTACCTTGTTGTATAAAGCATTTACTTCAACCAAGGCTGGTGCTGAAAAAATGGAGCAAGTGTTTGCTGGTATTGGTGCGGTTGTGGATGTTCTTCGTGATAGATTTTTGGTATTAGCGGGGGCTATTAAAAAGTTATTCACATTAGATTTCAGTGGATTCTTTAGTGATTTGAAATCAGCATTTACGGGTGTTGGTGATGAGATTGAAAAGGAGTTCAAAGCGGCTGCGGCATTAAAGGCTGAACTACAAGCGGTTGAAGATGCTACTCGTGAACTGAACAAAACAAGAGCGGAACAAAACAAAAAAATAGCAGAAGCTAAATTGGTAATCAATGATGAAACCAAATCTATAGGTGAAAGACAAAAGGCACTTGAGGAAGTCCGTCAAGCAGAGATTTCTTTAGCCAAGCAGGAAGAGATATTGGCTCAAAGAAGATATGAAGCCATCAAGGCTCAAAACGCATTGTCGGATTCAAGTAAGGAGGCGTTGGATGAAGAAGCGGCTGCGTATGTCGCTTTACAGAATGCTCAACTGGCATCACTTCAAAAACAGAAGGAACTATTTGACCAACAAAAAGCGTTAAGGGACAAGGAAAGAGCGGAACAAAAAGCAGCTGCCGACAAAAGAAAGGCTGAACTCAAAGCGGCATTTGATTTTGAAACTCAACTACGATTAGACAATGAAACAGATGCTATTAAAAGAGCAAAAAAAGAAGTTGAATTAAATAGAACTAAATTATTAGAACAATTAAATGACCTAAAAATATCAAATACCAAAAAGCAAGAATTAACATTATTAATTGAAGCTAATACCGCAGTTAAAAGACAACAGATAGAAACAGAATCTTATTTGAAGTCCCTTACCATTTTGAAAGAATTTAGAGCTAAATTAATAGCGGAAGAAATTGTGTATTCAGATTCGGTAGTTAAATTAGCAGAAGATACGGCATTTCAACAATTACAACTATTTGACGAGATAATTTCAGCGGAATATGATGTTAATAATGGAAGAGAAAAGTTCATAGCTGAATTTGAACAAAGAACCAGCAAAAATCTAAAAGCAGTAGAACAGGCTTACAAAAACTATTATGATACTTTAATATTCCAAGCTAAACAAGCCTACGCTGAAGATATACAATTAGGAGAACAAAGAGAGGCTGAAAGAAAATTTCAAAATGAAGAGGCTGAACAAGTGCGTGATAAGGAGCTCAAGGATATAAGGTTAAAGGCAAGAGAGGGTGTAATAACAAGAGAGGAAGCAGCAAAACAAATTCTTGAAGCTGAAGGAACTTTCCAGGTTAGACAAAAAGAAATCAGAGATTATTTTGATAATTATGAGGTCAATAGAAAAATCCAACTTGACGCTCAAATTGTAAACCTTGAAAATGAAAAAACTAATAAATTAACAGGATTAGCTCAAAAAGTTTCTGACTTTAGAAAAAAGATTTCAGACCAAGAAGCAGCGGCAGAGCAAGAAAGAATGAAATTGGCTGTATCCGCATTTGATACATTATCTTCACTAGCGGGTCAAGAAAGTGATTTGGGTAAAGCTTTGGCAGTTGCCTCTACAACAATATCAACATACCAAGCGGCTCAAGCGGCATACGCATCACAACTTACCATTCCAACACCAGACGCTCCCGTAAGGGCTGCCATCGCAGCGGGAATAGCTATAGCTCAAGGTTTAGCCAGAGTGGCGCAGATTGTTAAGGTTGAACCTGTTAAAGCAGCTGAAGGAGGTATTATTGGAGGTGTTGGTAGTGATACAATGGACAACATACCTGCTATGTTGAGTAATGGTGAAAGTGTAATCAACGCAAAATCTACAAGGATGTTCGCACCACTTTTATCAACAATCAATCAACTTGGGGGTGGTAAAAGTTTTCAGTATGGTGGACTAACAAGTAGTCAAACTCAAGTATCCCCCCAAACCGCATTATTAAACGATTTGATAAACTTACAATCGGGAGCTCCCACAAAAGCCTATGTGGTTGCCAACGATGTTTACACCCAAAGCCAACTGGATAGACAGGTGAGGAGTAGAAGTGTCCTCTAATGTCTTAAAAATGGTATAAAATCAAACTATTTATATTAAAGTATAAGGTGAAAATTGTTGAACTAACCATTGACGATGTTGAAGGGTTCATTGAAGCTATAGCTTTGGTAGAAAGACCCGCTCACGAATCAAACTTCTTTTGGTTCAAATCTGATGAAACTCCCAAACAAATCTATGAGGTTTTGGATGAGGAACAGATGAGTGAACTGGCGTTTGCCATATCCCAATTAGGTGAATCTTTTGAACAGATGGATGAGGATGGTTATTTCCTTTACAAGATTGAAGATGCCTTACCAACTCCCGAGTTATTCTATTCATCAGAACCAAACCCTGCTGGTGAAAATGAATACAATCCCCGTGTTAGATATGCGTATTCTGGACCCAGTCCCGCTGGTAGAGTATTCTGTAAGGAAATGCTCCGTGCTAATAGATTATACACCGAGAGTGATTTATTGCTTTTATCTGACTTAAACCCAGTTGGGCCTGGTGGTTATTCAGTTCTTAATTGGAGGGGTTCATATAATTGTAGACATAAGTTCAAGAAACTTACATTCTTACCCAAAGTTGAGGGTGGTAAGTTAATCAACAAATCAACTGCTAATAGAAGACAGATTGTATCAGAAGAAACTGGTGTGTTATATGATACAAGAACCACAGATACAATAGCATCAGCAAGTAGGGGGACAAGGGCTAATGGTAGTCCAAGCACTCAATGGCATCCAGGTGAACCCAGAGTTGGCGGTTTTTCGCAGGATTTTTCTTTAGTATCGGTGATTGACGATATACCCGTTTTTTCAAGTGAAGAAGATGCCAACATATTCGCATCAATAATCGGTTGTGAGGGTTCACACAAACATATTCTAAATGACGGGACTGAAGGATGGATGCCTTGTTCTGCTGAAGATATGAGTGAAGGTGAAAAAGTATCATTTGATTATCACGATACTTTGAATACTGATAAAGGTATGGAATTAGCCAAAAAAGAAATTGAAAGCGGTTCAATTTTATACATTATATCGGCAGCTCAAGACGATAGTGATATGACTACAAGAGCAGAAGAATTGGGAATACCAAAAAGTAGGATATATGCTACTGGTTCTAATACCAAAAAGGTTGAAAAAGTAAAAGAATTAGGAATTGTTAGACACTATGATAATAATGAAGATGTAATCAAGGAATTAGGTAGTGTTGGTGTGAATTTTTCAAAATCTAATTTTTCTGATTGTTCTTGTAAGGACGGGTATGTATCTGATGGAAATAGTTGTATTCCAATAGACAATACAAAAATGTTATTTTCCACAAATGAAGATAAAATGGAAATAACTGGAGCCGCTATGATTCCTAATAAATTAATATTAAGAAGGGAAGAAAGTCCTTTCGGACAAGGTCAGTTTTACTATGTATTCTTTACAGAACAAACAATACGAAATCTTGCCGAGAAATTTATGGAATCAAAGTTATTAGATTCAACTAATATTGAACATATAGGTAGTCAAAAAGCAGATACTTATGTTAAAGAAAGTTGGATTGTTGAAGACCCTGATAGAGACAAATCAGCAGCACTTGGTTTGTCTTATCCAAAAGGCACTTGGGTTATAACATCAAAAGTAAAAAACCCAGTTGTTTGGGAAAAGATAAAGAAAGGTGTTCTGAACGGATATTCAGTTGAAGGTTGGTTTTCAGAAAACTTATTATTTAGATAAAAAAAACAATAAACAAAAAACAAATGAATAGACAAGAAATTATTAACAAAATTAAAGCTATTTTTTCAAAACAGAGTTTCGCAATTTATAAAAATGTTGATGGTGTGGAATTTAGAATTGAAGAATTAGCAGTAGGTTCATCTGTTTATATTATTACACCAGAAGGGGAATTACCAGCACAAGATGGTGATATTCTTTTAGAAGATGGCACAAAAGTTTCAGTATTAGAGGGGTTGATTTCAACATTAGATTTACCCGTTATGGATGATGCCAGCGTTCAAGAAGATATTACCGAAGGGGTTGATATGGATGAGGCAACTTTAACAGACGGAACGAAAGTGATGACTGATGAAGGAACTTTTGAAGTAGGTAAGAAACTCTATGTTGTGGATGAAGCTGGAAACAAGGTCTTGGCTCCCGAAGGGGAACATACAACGGATTCTGGAATTGTATTGGTAGTGGATGCTGAAGGAACTATCACTGGGGTTAAATACCCCGACCAAAGTGGTTCAGGTTCTTTGGAATCTATGGCAGAAGCAACTTTGATTGACGGAACTATTATTGAAAATGATAGTGATGAGTTCAAGGTTGGGGATGAGTTATTTATCAAGACAGAAGAAGGAAGACAACCCGCACCAGACGCTATTCACGAAACTGATGGTGGTTTAATGATAGAAACAAAGGACGGAGTGATTATTAGTATTACTCCAAAAGAAGATGTTAAAGTAGAAGAAGTTATGGAAGCTTTTGCTTCCGCTTTGGAATCTTTACAGAGTGAAATCAAAGCTCTAAAAGAGCATAACAAAAACCTTACTGATAAATTCCAAAAATTCAGTAAAGAACCCGCAGCTGAAAAAATCTATGATAGAAAAGGATACATCGCTTATATGGAGCAAGAGAAATTTTCTAAATTGGAAAGATTGGCAGCATTAAGAAATAAATAAATTAAAAAAACAATAACAAAACTATGAAAAAGCATAACTTTTCATTTGATTTGAGCACCCTTGGCACCTACACAGATGAAGTAGGTGGATTAGTTCTTCAAGAGTCAATCGTTAAAGGAACTACCGCTGATATTTGTTATATCCAGGCTGGTGTTAAAGGAACTCAATCAATCAACCTTTTATCTTCAAGTATTAATATTGGAACTGGCGGATGCGGATTTGATACAGACGCAAACTTAAGTGCTACTACTTGGACACAGAGAAATCTATCAACTCACTTGTATCAATACCAGGAACAATTATGTCCTACATCTTTAAGAGATTACTGGGCAGGTATGTTCTTAAACAACCCAGCTTCAAACGAAGAACTCCCATTTTCACAAATGATTGTGGATTTGAAAGCAAAAGAAATCCAAAAATTTGTTGAAACAAAAGTATGGAAAGCTTCTATTGGTGGTGGAGACAACTTTGATGGTTTCTATTACACAATCGCAACTGGTACTACTGGTGTAAACTATGTTGTAAGTCCTACAGCTCCTTCTTCAACTACAATGTTGACTTGTGTTGATGAGGTAATCGCAGCTTGTCCTGATGCTATTCGTGAGGATGACGACCTAGTTGTATTTATGTCCCCAGCGAACTATAACAACTATGTTGTTAATTTGCGTCAGAGTAATTTTTACGCTCCTTATGGAGACGCTACTCAAGCAGGAACAGAGTTCATCACCTTCCATCCCGCAACACGAATCAGGGTGGTTGGAGTTTATGGACTCGCTTCAACAAACAGAATTGTTTTAGGTAAGTCATCACAGATGGTAATCGGTGTTGGATTGTTGGATGATACAGAGCGTATTGATATGTGGTATTCAAGAGACAATAATGTTGTAAGATTACAAGCACAATTTAACCTTGCTTCAAACATCGCATTCCCAGAGAATTTCGTGACTAATAATTTAGCATAAAATAAACCATAAACCGATATAAAAATTAATAGTTTTTATATTAAAAATTAAACTAAAAATAAAACAATTATGAGTAATTATTCAAGCTGTCAGGTAAGCTCGGCGTGGAATCTATCCTGCTTAAGTTCAGTTGGAGGATTAAAGGCTGTTTACCTTGGCGGAAACATTACAGGTTATACTGAAACTTCTGGTGAAATTTCACAAGTAGATGGTAGTGGTTCTGTGTATCTGTTTGAATTGGGTAAAAATGGTGGTTCTTCTTTAACAGAAACTATCAACAACTCCCTTGAAAATGGAACTCTGTTTTATCAGCAAGATTTGGTATTGGTTTTCGCTAAATTGGAAACTGAACTTCGCAATCAAATTAAGCTTTTAGCACAGAATCGTGGACTAACTGCGTTTGTAGAAGATAATAATGGTAATATATGGTTCTTGGGAACTGACTTTGATGGAGGATGGTTGTCTGCTGGAACAGCAGCGACAGGGGTCGCCTTTGGAGATTCTTCACAATACTCTATTACCCTTCAATTCTTTTCACAATCACCGATGATGATGTTGGATGATACATTAGCTAATGTATTGTCTGGTATTACAATCGTAACCAGTTAATAAAAATTAACAAAAAATAAGGGGGGGAAACCCCCCTTTTAGCCAATTAAAAATATATGAAAAGTAAGAGACAATATACTTGGGGATACATAGGAAAACTGCGTAAGTTTGACTATTTTGTGGATACTGAACCAGAACTTTCAATAGAGGAAAGAAAAAAGCAGGTGTTCGCAGCTAAAGATAGTTGGAAAGCGGACTTTGATACTTTGCGTCCTATTCGTGTTGGTGGATATGTTCCACAGACAACCCCCCCTCCCGTTGAAACTTACAATATAATAACGCAATCAGGCGATAATATTATTACCATATCTGGTGATTACTTAATTTGGAATATCTAAAATATGGGAAATTTAACTATACCTCAATTACCATCACAAACTTCGGCAACAGATTTAGATTTGTTGGTAATAGTTAATAGTGGAGAGACAACAACTTCAAAAATAACAAGACAAGATTTATTAAGTAGTTCATCAGTAGTCCAGGCTTATCAAGAGCAAGTATCCACTTCCTATGGAGTTGGAATAACAACTGGGGCTGGTAATGCTGCTACCGCTGGTTCCCAAAATATGCTACAATCTTTAGCATTTTATGATAGAGGAAATATTGTGTATTCCGCAATCACAATAGGAGTGGGAACAATAACATCAACAAGCGACACCACAGAGTTCGGTATTTATACTTGCCAAACTTTACAAGATGGTAGTGGTATTCAACCAAAAGACCAAATAGTTTATTTGGGTAGTTTAACCTCTGGTGATTTGGGTTCAACTGGTTTCAAAACATTAACATTTCCAACTCCTATGTCTTTGGGAAATCCTGGTGTATATTTCTTATGTTCTGTAACCAGTAATCCTGGTAATACAACTCCATCTGTTAGATATAGAAACCCCATAGCATCAACTACGATTTCAGGTGTAATAGGAATGTTATATGGGTTCGTCCAAGAGC
>Ga0208644_1001253_pt1 | contig 21512 bp, 27 predicted proteins | sample VirMetDEL_Nov_18_FD_184517 | JGI IMG/M metagenome (GOLD analysis project Ga0208644, IMG submission 184517) | Aqueous microbial communities from the Delaware River and Bay under freshwater to marine salinity gradient to study organic matter... | ecosystem: Environmental > Aquatic > Marine >...
TGTCATCGACCCAGCCTGAATAGGTGGTGCCACCCCATGCCTCGGCGGTGATTTCAACAACACCAGCAACAGATGGCGTAAAGGTGATGGTGAGTTCTTCCCAGGTATCAGCTGCTGCAGTCATAGCGCTGACGACATCAGATGTGACGCCGCTGATCTGGCCGCCTTTGCAGACCAGACGCATGGTGAGGCCGGTGTTGTCGCGGCGCATCCAGGCCTTGACTGTGACGAGGCTGCTGGCAGCGCAGGCAACCTTAGCCAGGGACAGGATCACTGGCCGCAATGAGTTGCGGGTGGTGCTGTTGGTGGGCTGAATCTTCCAGCTGATACCGCTTGCAGTATGGCGTTGATCGGTGGCTGAAAGGATGGTGCCGCCTTCCATTTCGATGCGGTTGGCGCCGGCTACTTGATCGTGGTTGGAGGAATAGATGATGGCGTCGCGGTAGGTGGTGAAGGTGGCAAAGGTGGCGGAGTTGATTTTGCAGTTGTCGAGATAGACGTTTGCATTGTTGCCAGTGCTGGACAGTGCGATTGGAGTGTTGAAGATAAGATTGCTGGCTCGGAGAGTGCCGTTTGCACTAAACGAAAATCCGTTGGAAGGGCAGTTAGCAATAGTAGCACTTGAAGTTCCTCCCAAAATAGGTCCCTCCATCCCGGCGTAAATAAAACTACTGTTACAGCCAATGAGGTAGTCAATTACATAGGTTAGCGAGCGTGCAACGGGGCCTTGTAAGGCCATGCCTAAAATGTGACCAAAACGAACTTTTGACCCTGCGCCGACCGATGCAACGCTGTTGTTTATTGCCGATAAAGCTATAAAGTACAGATCGAGAAAGTTGGAGGTATTTCCAAGGGCGTACACTGAAGCAAATCTAGTAACAGCGACGTTCGAAACCGAAAAGTAATTTTGCGCCGTTGCGCTAAACGATGGTGTATTTCCATTCACACCATCCAACCATGTCTGCAGATTTTGCGTGGTCATCGCCGTGCGATCCCAGCCACCCGTAAACGTGATTTGACTACCTTCAGTTCCGCTGTCGTTGATTGTTAGAAGCGAGCTACTGGTAGGCCCAATCTTGATAGTTTCGCGCTTGTAAGTTGTGCAGGTTTCTGATGTTCCGTAGTAACCTACAACAGCACTGGGCGCACTTCCTGCGTTCAAATCAAGCAGCACCCTGGTTCCTTTGATGCTTTGAATCGGCCAGAACGTTTCACCAGTTACGTTCTTGCCGATTAGGCTTTGCAAAGTCAACGAATCTGCTGCACTGCTTGCCTTGCAGGCAATGATGTTACTCAGGAGAAAGGTCTGCGCACCGTTGTCGGTGTTGACATAGAGCGCAATGCTTTGGATGCTGCTTCCAAGATTTGTGCCGAGATCAACGGTGAAAACGTGCCAAGTATTTGTAGCGCTCCGCGCTGGCACATTGATCGTATTGACCGCAGTATCTCCTGTCGTATCAGAGCACAGCCGTAAGTTGATTGAGCCCGCTGCGCTAACTGTGCCGGATGTCTGCTGGATCCAAAACGAAACCTGCTGATACCCGCTCAGGTCAAGCGTGCCGGTTGCAAAGTAAGCTGCCTTGCCTGTAGTAAATGCTGCGCTGATTGCGATTGAATCGCTGACGTAATGCTCCTTTGTCGGGGTGTTGAGCGATGTCGTGACGTTCGTGCTTGCCGTCCACGCCGTCGTCCGCATCCCAGTGCTGGCGATCTCTTGCGTCAGCGGTGATGCCAGCCGCACCACGGCATTATTGATCTGCTTGACTGTGCCGCCGCTGGTCCATGTTGCATTGCCTACGCTGCCATCCAGCGTGAACGTATCGGTACCGGTAACGGTGATCTCCCACACGCCGTTGGCGCTGGTGTTGTCGCCAACGCTCGCCAGCACCACCGTGTCGCCCGTGCTGTAGCCATGCCCGGCGCAGGTGATGCTGATCGGTGTTGCGTTGGTCGCGTCGGTGATGGTCTTTGCAGTTTGCTGCTGCCCGCTCGTCCACGTCGCGTTGATGCCCAGGCTGGTTGGCGCCGGGCTGCCCATCATCCTGATCTCATCACCAGGGGCGATACGGGCTGCCGTGGCGCCATTCGTCAGCGTCTTCCACCGATTGGCGAACGTCGTGCCATCGTTGGCATCATTGCCGTTCTCAAAATCGACGTAGAAGGTCGCCACGATCAAGCCAGGGTCAAGATGCCATTGATCTGATCCAGGTCAACGGTGAACGTCTCGCCAGCCGCCAGCGTGACGCTGCTGCCGTAATCCCACCAGCCGATCAGCGGATCCGCCGGAGAAGTGGGCGTGTCGTTGTAGATCACCGCATAGCGTGCGGTGAAGCCAGCGCCTGAAGCTGTCCACACCGGGTCAGTGCCGCCGGTCAGCTTGAAAGTACCGCTGGTCTGCGCGCCAGTGATTGTGCCGACGCTGACGCCGCCGGTGGTGTAGCCATTGCCGTTTGCCACCTGCGTGATGTCAGCCAGCACGGCATTAGCGGACGAAGGGGCGGTATTGCTCAGCGCCACCTTCAGCACATGCGTCGTGCCGGTCTGCAGCTGATGAACACCAGAGGCCACATCGGCCACAAACTGGTTGAACTTGTTGAAAGAGGCCATTGATGCAGCTCCTGTGTGGTCAGTCTAAAGGTCAGAGCTCAACGCAGGCGTTCAGTTCTTCGACCTGTCCCGACACCGCTGATACAACAATCCATAGAAAGTTGTTGGCAGGAATCGGCATGTTCTGAATGGGGACAACATCACCCGTCGTTGTGCTGGTGATGGCTGTGCTGGTGGTCGCGAGCGTACCAGCAGTGGACCGATCAGTGCCGTAGCGCAGCTCAAATGTCGCGCTTGGTGAATTGGTGCCGCGCACCACAGCAACGACCTGCGTCAGCGTCGTTGCGTTCTGCGTATAAAGAAGGGTGAATTGATCATTTGCTTTTGGCTGTGAAATGGTGATCGCCTTTGGCAATCCAGGGACACCAGTAGGACCCTGCGGTCCGACGGTGGTTGCAGTGACCACGCTGGTGACCGGAACAGTGACGACCGTCGTGCCGCCATCACCTTCAGTGACGGTGACCGTATTGCTGACGGCAGTGACGTTAACGGTCGTCATGCGGTGTAGCCTTCGCTGACGTAAATGATCCCTTCGAGGTAGTATTCCTTGAGGCCGCTTGGATTGGTCAGCAGGACGTCGTAGAACACTTCAACGGGGAAGCTGGCGGTCTGCGTAGCAGTCAACGCAATGGCAACAGTGCCCGTAGCACGGTTGGTGTAGGTAACCGTGAAGTCAGCGTATTTTGTGCTGCGATCTTGATTCCATGCTTGTGCAGCAACAGTCCAACCGGTGAGGTTGATGGCGGTGTTGGTGCTGTCCTTGAATTGCAGCGTGATGCTGTAATCCGCCCGGCGCTGGAGCGTGATGTTGTATGTGCCGGGGGAGATTGCCATGGGATCAGTTTAACAACGATCGCTCAACTGCTGGCGTCGATGGTGATGGTAGTGCCGATCACTGCCGTAAGTGCAGGGGGAGCAGCTTAGGCATTGAGTGCAGCCTTGATCGCCTCAGTTGTTTTCGCCGCATCGATCGCCACCTGGATGGCGGCGTAGCGGTCACGGATCTGCTGCCGCTTGGCCTCGGCGGCGTCATGATCGGTGCCTGGGATCTGCAGGCTGATCACCTTGTCGCATGGCGCCAGTTCAGCAGCGCGGTTAGCGCGGCGCATGTCGTGACCGATGGCCTTGGCCTTGGCGAGATCAACCTTGACGCCGCTGGCGCTGTAGGTCCAGGCATTACGGAAGGTGCGATCAGCGGGGATCTGGTCAGCGGTGACGATGGTGTAGATACCATCTGGCGCAACCTGCTGCGCGACCTGCTCGATGGGCACCTCACCGGTTGGGGTGGTGATTGCGACGCCGGTAGCGGTTGGGTGGATGATGTAGGTCATGGCTCAGCGGAAGATGGCGACGGAAACCAGAAACTTATCAAGGCCGGAAGTGCTCTCATCAAAGCTTTTCAGCTGCACTGCTGTTGTTGAATACGTGCTGCTAAGAGCAGTCTCTGATCCGTTGCCAAATGCACCAATCCTGCCGGTTCTGTTAGTTGAACTTGTAGCGTTAACCAGTGCAGTGAGGCAATAGTTCGCATCCGGCATCGCCGTGGTGAAGTTGACCGTATAGTCACCCGTTCCGTTGTCGGTGATTGAACTGACATTGAACGATGCTCTGATGGCTACGGTGCTGGTGCCGTTGAAGTTGACCCATGCACGGCATAGCTGCCCGCCAACTGATCCAGGGCTGAGTGCTTTGGTGTTGTCGTAGAAGCCAACCGGATCGCTGCTCAACGTAGCGCCGGCATTGGCGCTGAGCGTTACGGTAGTGCTGACGATGGTGCTGACCGTGGTGCCGGGCGTGATGCCTTCACCAACGACCACCATTCCTTGCACGATGCCAGTGGCGGACGCAACCGTCAGGCTGGCGCTGCCACTTGTGACGGTGCCGGTGGTATGGACGCCATCAACATCTGACCTGCTGGCGATCGTCGGGGTGATCGTCGACCAGCTGAGCGCACCGCTGCCATTGGTGGTCAATGATTGGCCGCTGGTGCCATCAGCGTTCGGCAGCGTCCATGTAATGTTGCTGGCGATCGTTGCCGGCGCCTGGAACGCTACCCAGTTGCTGCTATCGCTATCAGCAAAGCGCAGGTCACCTTGACCGTTGAGCGTGACATTGCCGCCGTAGACCGTGACCTCGCCGGCGCTGCTGATGCCAACACGGCGGACGCCTGCAGTGGTGATGTCAACCGCATCGGTGCCGCTGCTGTAGATGCCGGTATCGGTGCCGCTGTCCTTGAAGTACAGCGATGGTGCAGCGGCGGTGCCGTTCTCCAGCGCAATGGATGTCCACTCGCCATCAAGCTGATAGAGCGTGATCCAGCCTGAGTTGGCGCCGTTGCGGATCTTGTAGACGCCTGCCGTGGTATCAGCCCACGGCATGTAGGCGTAGGTTGTGGTCGGCTCAGTGGCGCTGCTGTTCTGGCTGACGATTGCCGCCAGCGCATTGTTCAGGTCACTGCGGACGGCAGCACCTGTGCCATTAGCGATGACGTAATCGTGAGTGGCCACCTATCAGGCGCACGTGATGCCTACAGTCTAGACCTGCTTGCCGTAGCCGGCTGCGCTGTAGGTGAAGTTACGATCAACCGCTGTGCCGCCGCTGTTCCTGAAGGTCACCGTAAAGCCAGTGCCGCTGATGCTGGTGATGGCGTAGTAGTCACCGCTTGCCATGTTCTGCGCCGTGATGCCGATCGATGGCAGCACCGTCCCGCCTGCGGTGTAAAACGGATGCTCGAACGTCACGACCTTGGCACCGGCGCCACTGGCGATGGTTGCCGTGCTTTGATCAATGCGGCGCTGGAAGGTGGCCTCATAGCCGAGTTCATCAACCAGGATGTTCTGCCATTGCACCGGACTGGTGAGCTGCGCCTTGAATTGAAAGCCTCGACCGTTGAATGTACCGTTGACGAACTCCTGCCAGCTGGACCATGTTGGCGTACCTGATGGGTTGTCGGTGGTGAGCCGCATCAGCAGCTTGGCATTAACCAGATCAGCGATGGCACCATCGAAGTCGGACCATGTATCAACGAGGTCCGCTCGTGCATCGATCAGATCACTCGGCAGATAGCCTTGCGTCACGAGGCGCCGCTTCAGGTCCAAGGCGAAGACAGCGCCGAGATCCAGTGTGTTGGCGAAGGCGTATTCACCTTGATCGACGATCTCGCCAAGATAATCAAGCCGGAGGATTGCATCAAAATCAGGCTCAGGATCCAGCAATCCATCAGCCTCTAGCGTCAATGCATCGAACTCATCGCTATAGAACAGGCCGGTCTTGGCACCTTGAAATGGTGGGCTGTCTTGATCTTCACGACGTGACTCAACCGTCAGATAGCCCAATGCATCAGGGAAGTCAACGATGACGCTGGTTTCTGCTGCTGATTGCCTGCCGCCATCATCAGCAAACTTGACGAGGATTTCACCTTCGACCAATGGCACGATGGCTTCAGTGCTGTGACCTGCAACAGCAGGAATCAGATCCACGCTGTTGCTCCATGTGCCGCTGCCATCCGTCAGGTTGGTGTGGCGGATGTGAACTTTGCCGCCGGTCTTGACATCAAGGTCAACCGTTGCATCCCACCGCAGCCGGGCGCTGTTGGCGCTGATCGGCTCAATGGTCAGGTTCTGCACGTTACCGGGTACGGCAGTTTTGCCTGCCAGCTGGAACGTTGCCGTAGCGGCAGTGCCGAGCTTGCCGATGGTGTTGACCGCACGAACCTCGACCTCCAGCGCGCCGGCGTACAGGCCCGTCAGTCTGGTGGATGGCGCCCGTGTGGTGATGAACTGCCAATTGTTGTTGTCGAGCCTGTAGCCGACGCGAAACTCCGCGACGCGTTCGGCTGGGCTGATCCAGCTGAGCTCAACGGCGGTCAGTACGCTTTGCCCATCGACGTATAGGTGCTCGGTGGCGACGATGCTGCCGGGTGCTGCTGGGATGCCCGACAGATTGCTGATGTCGCGAAACTCCAGGGTCAGGTCTGATTCGATCGCGGCATAGAGCGATTCGTTGTAGGCGAGTGCCGTCACAGCAAACGACCCCTCATCACCTTCGGCGACGCTGAGCACACGGAACAGCTGCGCTTCGATGTCGGTGGATTCCACCATGAACACACCGCCGGGATTTGGCGCCTCGCTGAATGCTGCGCTAACCGTCAATGTGTTGCCGCTGATGGCGATGATCGTGCGGGTCTCGATGATGCCCGTCGGCAGCAGCACCGAAACGGTCGGAGCACCGGACGCATTACCCGGCAGGCCGGTGGTTGAGTCAACCGTGATGGATGTTGTGGTGGCGCTGCTGATGCGACCAGATCGCCGTGCGCCAGCCTTGACCGGATCAGCGACGCCGATGACCATGCCGGGCCTGAGGATGATGCCGCTGTCGATGCCGACTGCGAATGACACCGTATCGGTCAGGTTCTGCTCAGTGAGCAGCATCCACTTACCGAGGCGATGCGCTTGGCCGCGGCTGTAGCAACCGAAGGCCTTGAGGTCTTTGTTGATGATGCCGTACTTGCTGACCGCATCCGAGTCCTCGACGTACTCAAACTCAACCTCGCCTAGTGTTTCGTACGACTGATAGGAAACAGTGGCGGTGGTGTGGCGTGACTTCTGTGAGCTGCCGCTGTAGGTGAAGTTACCCTCGACGACATTGCTGGGGCCGAGGATATATTGCGGATCACTGGGCTTGTCGGCAAGGATCGCCATCGATCCGGCGCCGTAGTAGGCGATGCCGCGGAAGATCGAGACGAACTCCTGGATGAGGTTATAGACCTCACTGCGGGTGTTGACGTAGACGTGACAGGCAAAGCGCGGCTCCTGCCCGCCGAAGCCGTTGCTTACCAGCTCGTTGCAGTATTGGCTGATGGCGTAGAAGTCATAGCGGTCGAGGCTGCTTTCGGGGATGCCAGCGCCGTAACGGGTATCGGTGAGCAGATCCCACAAGCACCATGCCGGATCAGCGCACCATGTCGCGGCACCAAAGGTGCCATCCCATACGCCGGCATAAGTGACGCGTCCTAGGTGGGTGGTGGTGTCGACGGTGGCGTTAGACGGCAGCCGTACCTTGATGCCACGCACCAAGTACTTGCGTTGTGGGATGCTGCTGAACTGCCGTGAATCAAAGCGCAGGTACGAAAGCGCGCTATTTGGGTAACGCAGCTTGTCATCGATAATTTCGGTATAGCTGAACCAGTAGGTACGATTCTGACGTCGTGCGCTGGTTTCATCAGCAGAGACGCGCACCAGCTTGATATCAACCGGGAACGCACCGGTCAACGGAATCAGGTAATCACGTTGATAGGCGTTGGTTGTCTTGCCGCTGATCGTATCTGCGACGACTGTGGTGTAGCCGCCGCCGTTGTAGTTGACCTGAATCTGAATGTCTACCGAATGACCAACGATGTCACCATCGTCTTGGATGATCTGTAATGCCGGCAGCTGCAGCGTGACGCGCACACGATCGACATCGGTATCAGCGATCGTGCGAATGACGGGTGATGCATTGGTTGCTTCGACGCTGACGCTATTTTCTGACTCGATGCCGCCGGTGGGGATGTAGGCCTGATCTTGCGTGCCGGCGCGAAACTCGTTGCTGTACCCGGTGAAGTTTTCGGCACCGCTGGGGCCGATGATCGGCGTACCATCGAGGTAGACGCTGCGGAGGCCATTGTCGAGGCCCTGCACGGGCCCTTCGCTGATCAGATCCAGTACGGCGCCGTACTGGACGGACTGCAACGAGTCATCGGCTTCGGTTGGTGCGCTGCTGCCACCACCAGCCTTGCCGCCATCACCACCGGCGCCTTGGATCGCGAATGGTGTTGTCATACCAGCTGATCCACGTCAAGGCCGGAGCTGACGACGGCGGAACCGGTGAAGACACGGCCATAGGCGATCGGCACCGGGAGACCCTGCTTGCTGGTGTTGACGATGTTGCTGAAGGTGAACGATTCAAGCCGTGCGGCATCCTTGCCGTTGTTGAAGCCAAGGTCTGGTTGTGGTGACAGCATCTGCGCGACCCCACCCAACACAAGGGCGACCCCAAAATTGAACAGCACCGTACTGGCGAACGGCACCACAAACGACAACGCGATCAATCCGATGCCGGCGAGGATCTCGCCAAACCCTCGACCGGCGCCGCAGATCACGGGCGTGATGCTGAAGACTTCACGTTCACTCCACGGCAGCACCAGGTCCTCGACGTTGCCATTGGTGATCCGTTCGCGACCTACCGTAACGCGGAAGCCGATCCCTTCACCTTCGCGATCAATCAACCACCGCTCAAGGCCGGGGAAGTTGACGCACAATGCCTTCAGCGCCTGCGCTGGTGTGTCGGCATAGAACTCAAAGCGGCACTGCCCCAGCTTCTTGCGGAGTGCGCCGTAGACCTTAACGACTTTCATGCCGCAGGACGCAGGCGGTGCTTTTCACATAGTAGCCGCCGAGCACATCACGACTTGACAGGCGACCTTGAACATGATGCAGGATCTGCTGATCGCCAAGGTATATCGCGGCATGATTTGGTAGGTCAGCATTGAGCTGCATCAGCAACGAATCACCGTAGGCAAGATCCTCAAACGGGATGCGACGGAATCCTTGGCTGGCGTAGTTGTCGAGGTATAGATTTTCACCGCGCTCCCAGAACCGATCACGCCGGTGGAAGTCATCCAGCTTGATGCCAAGCTCGCGGCTGTACCAGTCGCGCACCAGTGAGTAGCAATCCAACAGGCCGAACACAAATTCACGACCGACGTACGGCAGCTCAAAGCGTGCAGGGATGCACTTATCCCATTGCTCAGTTTTTGGGTTGACGATGACCCATGGCAGGCCTGATGCGTTGCAGCCGATCCGATCCGCTGGTGATGGTGCCGGTGGTGTGGTCGGGTGGCTATGAACCACGGCGATGATCTCACCTGCATCCTCGACGGTGGCATAGTCTTCAGGATCCAGGATGAAGTGCTCATCTGGTGTGGCGGCAATATTCCGGCAGGGAAAGTACCGCCGACGGCCTTTGATGACAGCAATCAACCCGCAGCATTCGCGGGGATCCTGCGCCTTGGCATGAACCATGATTTCAGCTTTCAGCTGTTCGGTTAGGTTCATTGCGTCAGCCCAGCACCAGGGAATGATCCAAACGGTAGTTCAGCTGTTGCGCCAAACCGTAGCTTGCAGGAGCTGAGTCGTTTTCCGCATCGATCTGCGCCTGCAGTAGCAACCGGTTCATCTTTTGCATTCCAGTAGTTGGTGCCGGTATAGCTGCATTCTGCTGAACGGTATTGCCATTGGCAGATGTTGGCGATGATCTGCCGCTTTGGCATCAACACACCAGCAAGATCAAACTTGCTGGCCAGTTCCCATTGAATTGCGTCGCGGTTTTCGCTGGCTTTGCGGTCGATGTACCAGACCTCATCGGGAAACTTGGCATTGACATCAGCGCCGGGTTCACCATCAAGGAATTTGCGTAACGTACGGATGCGACGCACCACGGCACCACCGAGGTCATTGCCGGTGGTGAAGGCGTTGACGGTCAGCAGCAAGGCGCTGATTTCACCGCCGAGGTTGGCGACGGTCAACGTCGGTCTAGGCAGGGTGCCGCCATTGCTGTACTCAAAGCCTTCAGCCTTGATCGGCAGCCGGACGTAGGTGTTGCCGTTCCAGACGATGTTGCCGCTCACGGCAGCATTGACGCCGGCATGGAAGTAATAGGTGTCGCTGCTGCCGTGCAGTGCAGCATCCAGCGTCAGCTCAAACAACTCGATGATGGCATTGGGTGCCAACACCGCCAGTTCTTCGTAGACGCTGCTGATCGCCTGCCATGTGACGCCACCATCGGTGATGGTGCTGCCGATGTCGGTCGGCCATGCAGGTTGTGTGCTGCCGGTGGTGCCGGCAACAGTGCAGCGAAACACAAGACCGCTGGCCTGCAGGGTGGTGGCAGCACGGATGTCACCGACGACCTGCGCGGTGGTGGCGGTCCAGGCAGCGAAGCTCATGGCTCGAAGACCTGCTCAAATACTGCCGACATGTTGGCGCGACCGGTGTAGGGGATCGTCTTGCTCCATTCGCGACAGATCCACTTGTATGACGTGCTGGTGTCTGGTGGTGTCCAGTCGAAGGACTCCTGCCCAGCGCGGGCATCAAGGAAGGTTTCAAGCGTATCAGCGTCAGCTTCGGTGATGTTCTGCCACGACAATGACCACGCCTTAGGGTTCTGGTTGAGGCCATAGACCAGCCGTTGCTCGTAGCCATCACCGAACTTGACGCTACGCACTGCAGGTCGGCTGCGCTTCTCGGCGCCGTAGGACGGTGCTGGTGATGCGGGGAAGGTAGCCATCAGGCGAGCAGGCCTCCGGGGCGCTTCTGCTTGATCAATTCTGCCTGCACTGCAGCGGATACTGCCATGCCAAGCTGCTTGCCTTGTGCTTGATCACCGCTGACGCTGGAACCGCTGGCATCAACGTTGACGATGACGGTCGTGCCACCACCTCCGAGGTTGTGGTTAGGGATGATGGTGCCGCTACGACCAGGCATGAACAGCTCCGGGCCTTTCTCACCGACGATGTACGGCTGACCGCTGGAGACGCTACCGCCGTTAGCGCGGAACAATGGACCCAGCAGGCCGCCACCGGTGCCGGTGCCTGACATGGTGCCGAATAGCGCCATGTTGACGGCGATGTCTAGCAGCTTGTTGGCGATGCTGTTCAGCAGGTCAACAGCAACCTGCTGGAGGCTCTTGGTGCCATCGATGGCGCCTTGGATGGCATCAACGACGCCGGACTTGATCGACATGCCGATGTCGGCATAGACCTGCTTCAGTTGCTCGGCTGCATCGGCTTGCGCCTTGAGTGCTTTGGTCTTCGCCAACGTGGTGCGGATGTCAGCTTCGTTGAGGCCTGGGAATTGTGCTTTCAGATCGCGGATCTGCTGGTTGAGGATGACCTCAGCTTCGTTGCCATTAAGCCTGGCTTGCTGTAAGGCAAGCTCATCATTCAGCGCTTGGATGCCCTGAGCCTTCAGGTCAGCATCTTCCTTGCGGATGGTGTTGATATCGAACTCAAGCTGCCGGGCGGTTGTGGCGGCCTTGATTGCAAGCTGATCGAGCTCTGCCTTCTTCTGCGCTGCCGGCATCTCCTTATCAACCTTGAGCCGCTGCGCCTCGAAGGTGATCCGCAGTAGTTCTGCTTGCGCCTGACGGGTGATCTCCAGCTGACGGTTGCCGGAACCACGCGCCTCAAGGATGCGACCTTCGACATCAAACAATGCCCGCGCTTGCGATAGCTGCAGCTGTGATGTGGCGAGTGCTGCCTTGGCAGCTGCTGCCTTGCTGTCCCCGTCTTTGGCCTTGCCGCTCCCTGCACCGCCGACGGTGGGTGGTGGGGTGGTGTCGGTGGCTGGTGGTGGGGTGGTCGTCGCAGGCCTTGCTGCGCGGGTGGGGAGGGCGAGGACTGCTCGTGCCTTGCGCTCACGTTCTGAGAACAGCAGTTGCCGATTCATCACATCAGCCTGTGATGGTTGGCCAACTAGCGGGGAGAACGCACCTAGCGCTAATCGGGTTGCCTGTGCGCCCGGTTGGGCCATGCTTTCGCGTTCTGCCCGAATCTGAGCCAATGTCTTAGCCGCAGCTGCTTTCTGTTCTGCTGTTGCGCTACCACCAAAGATGCGCGCCACACCACCGGATTCCCTTTCGCCTCGCAGTTTGTTGACTTCCTTGATCGTGGCGATCAAGTCAGCAGTACCAGAAACGATGATGTTGACGCCAACGGTGATGATGCCAATAGCGGCAAGCCCACGCAAAGCAGTCCCCAGCGCAGTGACCTGCGTCGCCGAGGCGGCTGATTGCGTCGCCAGTGCCTGGCTGTTGCGGGTATAGAGCGCAAATGCGCCTGAGCTTGCAGTAGCAGCCGTGCCGGTGGCCGCTGTTGATGCTGCCATCGCGGTGGTGGCTGCAACATACGCTGCCCGCAAGGCAATCACAGCGTCAATGGCGCGCTTGACCAGCATCATCTGGATGCCGAACTTGATCAGCGTTCCGACTGCATCCATCACCGGTTGCGGGATGGAGCTCATCACATTGGCGAAACCATTAACGCTCTTGGTGATGTCTTGAATCGTGATGACAACCGTCGGGCCGAATGCCTTGGCTAGTGCTTCGCTCAAGTTGATGAATGATGTATCAAGCGCCTTGATTGTGTTTTCAAGGCTGCCCTTCATCGTTTGGAAGTCAGCATCGGTCTTGCCTGCTGCACCGCTGAGCTGCTCAAGCACCATCACGAAGTCCTTGCCGCCTTTGGCATTAGCGGCGAATGCACCACGCATCGCCTCCTGCGAACCCAGCAGCCGTGCAGTGGTCTCCTTGTCCTTCTGCATCGCCACCGCAAGCTGCGCCATGAGGCCCGTAAAGCCCTTGGCTTGGAGGCCGCCGTAGTTCCAGGCGATGCCGAGCTTCTTGGCGGCATCCTGGCTCTCCTTGGTCGGTTGCAGCAGGGTATTGAGCACTGCGCCGAGACCGGTGAAGGCAACTTCAGCCGTGGCGCCATTCTTGGTAGCCGACGCGATGAACGCATTCATCTCGTTGATGCTCACGCCAGCCAATGACGTGGTTGACACCACACGACCTAGGAGGGATGTGTAGTCACTCCATTCTTGGTTGCCGAGTTCAACGGCTTTCGAGATGCTGTCGGTCACCTCAAACGCTCTGGTGCCTGACATGCCGTAGGCATTGAGTGTCTTGACCAGCACCTCCGTCACGGCTTGCGTATCTGCAAGACCACCGACCGCTGCTCGGGTTGCAGCATCAAGAATCTGGATGTTGCCTGCCGTATCAGCGAAACCTGCTGATGCCGCTTGATACGATGCCGCCGCAAGATCAGCCTTGTTTGCAACACCACCGAGCTGATCACTCAGCTTTGATAATGCCGGGTTGATCTTCTCAATATCCATGCCGACCGTGCCAAGCCGGCGGATGTTGCGGTCGAGTTCGGTGGCATCACGAATGACGCGATCAACAGCAAAGCCGCCGGCTAATGCAAGACCGATTCCGGCGATGCGCTGCGTGAATCCATCCAGCTGTATACCCGCACGTTCTGCGACCTGTCCTTGATTGCGGATACCTGCTGCAGCTCGTTCTGCTGTCGTAAGGAACCGACCATTCTCTGCCCGTGCGCGACCTGCGGCATCGGTGAAATACTTCATCCCGTTGGCGGCGGTCTGAAGTTCTCGGCCTTGCCTCGTTACAGCAGTAGTGGCGCCATTGACAGCAGTTTGCAGCTGCTGCGATTGCTGATTCAGGTTGCGTAGCTGCTGCGATGCACCGCCAGCATTGACCTGAATGTCAACAACAGCAACAGCCACCGCAGCACCTCCCTATAGCAGCAGTCTACCGGCGCTTGGCTTTATCAATCGCCTGCTGCTCACGTTTGCCTTTGATCTCGTAGTACGCCGCAAAATGGATGAACTCATCATCCGTTAATTCTTGCCGCAGCTGGCTGACGGTCTTGCCTAGTTCTGTCGCCAGGAAGAACTCAAAGTACAGCCAGCTGTCGGCCTCTAGTCGTTTTTTGCGGTCTCCAGTGTCTCGGTCTGCCCGAGGCCAAACAGGAACAGCTCAAGGTCGTTGAGCACCGCTTCAGGCAGCTCACGTTGCAGCTTCACCGCATCAGCCGGCGCAAAGGCCTTCGAGCCGTCCTCAAGTTCAGCCTTTTGGCACAGCATCTGGGTGCTGATGTCAAGCGCCTCATCGGTGCCGGCAAGACCGCTGGCACGCTTGCGATCAGCGCGGGTGATCGGCGTGAAGTACAACGACATCACCACCGTGCCATCGTCTTTCTTCACATCAAACCGCCGGCGAGCGGTGAGATCAAAAGCACCGGTGAGCAGGTCAACGGTGCGTGGTGTTGCAGCAGGCATCAGATGTCGAGCGTGATCGTTCCGGTTGTGGTGAAGTTGATCGTCACCACTTGAAGCTCACCAACCGTAGCACCGTATTCAGCCGAGTTGATCACGATGGTGCCGGTGATCTTCTTGCCGCCGGTTTCGTCAAGATACAGCTCAATGGCTGCATTACCTTCATCGGTGGCGGTGTTGACATCCTTCAGCATGTCCAGCTTGTCGCCAGACCCTGGGGCGTCATACATCACCTCCATGGTGCCGGTACCAGCCAGCAGGCCGCCGACATTGGCCTTGTAGGTGGCGCCTTGAGCGGTGGTCTCAAGGACATCCTTCTCAACGGTCATCGACCATGACCGGACTGCAGCGATCTCGGAAAGACCGGCGCCGCTGTCCTTGTCGAAGAAGACCGTGCCTTGTTGCCCGCGATAGAAAGCCATGATCAGATCGAGGTGGTGATGGTGCCGGTGGTCGTGAAATTGCAGGTGATGGTTTCGATCTCACCCACGGTGGCGCCATACTCGGCGCTGGTGATCAGGCCTGCGAAGCTGATCTTCTTGGTGCCGGTGGTATCAAGGAACAGCTCAAACGTCGCTACCGCTTGATCGGTGGCGGTGTTGGCAGCCTCAATGAAGGCATTGGTTTCATCAGCACTGGAGGCGGTATAAAGCACCTCGACGGTGCCAGATCCACCGATCAATCCACCGATGTTTGACTTGTATGTCGCGCCCAGTGCTGTGGTTTCAAGCACGTCCTTTTCGATGGTCATTGACCACGAGCGGGTGGAGGCGATGGTGGTGTTGGCAGAGCCGGCATCGTCAAACTTGACGGAGCCCTGTTCGCCGCGATAGAAGGCCATGGTTAGAGATCCTCGAAGGTTTGGAAGGTCATCCTGACCTGTGACTGAAAGTACCCTTCAGGAGACGGCGCAGCCACCACCTCTGGGCCGGTTGGCGGATCGAAGTGGACCCCCGATACGATGACCCTATTGTAGAGATCCCGCACACGCTTGCCGATCACAAGGTTGGCGCCAGGTCCTGCACCTTGCGGGGTGAAGATATTGATGACGACAATGCCGATGGCGCTATTGTTGCTGCCGGTGGTGCCGCCCATCGTCAGGTAGTTGTTAACGCCGAAGCTGATCAAGCATTGCGCCCAGCTGCTGTTTGGCGTTGGGTTGTAGGGCTGGTTATGAAACACCACCGGAATGACCGGCGCTGCTGCCAGCTCAGTGGCTAGTCGACCTTCGACGATGGCGCGGATGCTGTTGAGGTCCAATGCTGCCATCAGTCGGTCCTCCCGATGCGATCAGCTGCCTGCCGAGCCCAGTCAGCCATCTCACGGGCGATCAGGTCGGGATATCCCACCTCGATTTGAGGCGGCGGGCCAGTAACGGGCTTGCCGTCAAGCATGGAATGACTGACGGATCGCCAGACTCCACCCCACGACGGCGGCAGGTTGGTGCCATACAGCACCGGCTCTGCATACGGCAGGCTGTTGTGGATGTGGTAGACATTGCCGGCGCGCTCGGTGCCGTAGTTCAGCCGGCGCGGTGGTGTGATGCCCGCTACGCCATTTTGCGGGCCTGGGTCGTAGCCGGGTGTGCTGTTCTCGCCGATTGACCAACTCATGCGCAGCCGTCCCGTATCGACTGGGCTGCCGTCCTTCAGCCTTCTGTCAGTCAGTAGCACCACCTCGCGCAGCAGCTGTTCGTACTTGTCCTGCGAGAAGTTACCGATCTGCGATAGGTTGATGCGACGCGCCATGATCAGGCCCTCAAGATCAGCTCGTAGGTGATCGGCTGGTTGTCTTGCTCGATGGTGGTGACCTTGATGACCTGATGCGTCACGGCATTGATCAGCACCTTGTCGGCAGTTGTTGGCGTGATGACCAGATCAGCGGCGGCGATGATCAGCCGCTTGTCGCTGGCCTGCACCAGCTCATTAACCTCACGCCTGTTGACGTCCTGCAACGTGCCGCGGATCGTGGTGTCGCTTGCAGTTTCTGACATCATGCCGGTGGTGGCGTTATAGGTGCCAAGCGTGATGCGACGGATCGTCACTGATCCGCCGAACTTCGCCATCAACTTGCTGGCAGTAGACCGTAGCGAGGTTGCAAGAGTCATAGTCGATAGGCGACGCAGTGGCCGTTCTGTAGCTCAATGCTGGTGAAGACGCCATACAGCGTGGTATGGGCGTTGAAGGTTTGCCCTGCCAGGGTGTTGCCGTCGTAGTTGACGGCGGTGATCGCCTGCACCTGCGTATTGCTGGTGAAGTGGATCGCGCACCAGCGGCCAGTATGCGGATCGGTGTCAGAAATGAAGGTTCCGCCTTTGGCGTAGTCAACGCCCCATACGGCTGAGTATGCGCTCATACCTTGTAAGCAACGACCTTGCCGCTGGCGAGTGTGACACTGGTGAAGACGCCCATGATGCTGTCGCCAGCATTGAGCGGCACTGATGTGAACGTATTGCCGGTCTGGTTGGCGATCACCGCCGAGGCGATCACCGCATCAGCTACGGCATACAGCTGCCAGAACCTACCGGTATGGGCGCTGGTGTCGCTGATGTACTCAAAGCCAAGGCTGTAGGCGCGGTCCATATCAGCTCCTGCGAATGGCGAAGTTCCCCGGTCCACTGAGTCTAAGACCGGTCAGGTATCGCTCCATGATCGGCGGCACCTTATCAGCACCGATGGCGCCATAGCCAAGGTTTGGCGTCACATCAAGGTTGCCGATCTTGACGTTCTTGTAGTCCTCCAGACCGCTCAACCCGATGCCGCTTGGATTGTTGTGCAGGTAGACCGCCAGCACCGCTTGAGCCTTCTTGATCTGATCGGGGATCTCAGTGTCGGTGAAATAGTCGGTGGTGATCCTAAATGGAAAGCCGACGGCGTAGGTGTTGATGTAGGTGTCAGGCTTGCGGACACCGGTACGAGGCCACTGCAGCGCCTGCGTATCAGTTGATCGCGCACCTAGGAACCGTTCGCGATCGAGGCGTTGTGTTGCGGTATAAAGCGCCCGGTTCTTTTGATCAGTCGTTGCTGATGCCCATGCGGTGACGTCAGCATCCTCGACAAAGCCATCAATGATGGCCTGCGCATCATTCAGCGTCAGGTAGGAGTTGGCGTTGACGCCCCCTGCCGTTGCGTCGATTGCGATGGCCATCGGTCTGATCCTCTGCTGTCAGTGTAGGCACCGGCTCTGATGCAGAAAGAGAGGCCACCTCCAGGGAGGCAGCCTCACGTTCACGCATCCGCCGGAAGGCGAATAGACCCATGTCAGACCTTGTAGATCACGACGGTGTTGGCAGCCGTCACCACCGCACGGAACGTGCTGGAGGTACCAGCTTCCACGATCGCATCACCGTTGACCGTAACGCCAGTGGCGCCAGCGAGCAGGGTGACATGGAACGTGGAGGTTCCGAGGTTGACGATGCTGAACTGAAAGCTGATGCCAACCACGTTTTGGTTGACAGCATCCAGTGCCGTGCAGATCTCAGCGCCGGTGGCGGTGGTCAGGTTGAACGCTGCCGTAGCAGTCGAAACCAGCACACCACCCAGCAGCTGGGCAGCAGTAGCGGTCTGGGCGCCGCTTGCTGCCAGCGTCGTGACGGTGGTCTTGCGGTAGGTGTTCCCGAAGGCGGGATTTTCCAGCTCAAAGATAGAAGCCATTGCTAGTTACCTCAGAAGTTGGAAGTGACAGTACCGCGCACGATACCAATGTTCTTGGTTTCGTACACCTTCGACCAGTTGCCGATGGTGGCAAGTTGCGCCTGTGTCGGGTTGGTGGTGCCGACGGTCCACTTAGCGCCGACCGGGTGGTAGCAGTAGTGCAGGTCGATCGACATGGCATCACTCTTGGCGAGGATGTCACGGTCGGTTTCGGTCCGCAGTGCCAGCTGCTCACCGGAGGCGATAGCGCCTTGGGTGAAGAAGTACACCGGATAGTTGGTGCTGGTCGGGGCAAGGTCGTCGGAGACGATGACGCGCAGACCCATATAGGTCGGCACCACGACTTCACCGTAGGCGTTCTGGATGCTGCCAGCAATGACCGGGGCAATGCCGGTAGTGGCAACAGTGCCGCCGCCGCGGGCTTCGGTGTTGGTGACATAATCAATGGCCTTGCGCTCCACCAGGTCGTAGTAAACGGCTGAATGAAGCGCAACAGCAGCGAGCTTGTCGCCTTGATCACCCAGCAGGCTGCGGGCCTTGGCCACCTGACGGGGACCCAGTGCCGTCATGCCGCTGGTGTCGAAGCGCAGCGCCGAGAAGGCCGGGCTATCGGAGCCGGTGAGGCTGCCGAACACACCTTCAAGGCACTTGATCAGGTCCTTCTGCCGTTGGTTGGCGACATAATCTGCCACCTTGGCGCCGATGGCAGCCATAGGGTCAGCGCCAGCAGCAAGTGCCGCAAGGTCGCGTGATTCCCATGCCTTGCCGCGATGCACGATCACGCCGACTTGCTTGTCAGCGGTGATCTTGCCAGGCGTCAGGCTGGTGCTGTCGGTCAGCACCTCGAAGTCACCGGTCAGGTTGGCCTTCCAGAAAGGCACATTGACGTAATCACCGCCTTCGGTGGCGTTCAGCTCCGCCATCGGCTGCACCACGCCGGATGCCAGGAAGGCATCGCGTTGAGTGGTGGCTTCGATGACGTACGGAGTGAAAACCTCGGGGATGATCACATCAGAGCGAAGTGTCGCCATGATGATTCCTCAGATAAAGAGATTGATGGTGGTGCGGGCGCAGCCCAGTATCACCAGCGCAGCCGGTTGTGATTATGTTAGCGACCCGCTGCAGCTTTGAGCCGATCGTACAAGTCACGATCGGTACGATAGAGCCTTGATTGTTCGGTCAGGTTGAATGATTCCGGCGCAAATGGATTCTTGATGCCGATCGTTGCGGTGGCGCTACCGCCAGCTGGTGCGCCGCCGCCTTGCGGTCGTGGTTGCTTCTGCATCCATGCCGGCAGGGTCTTGGCCCATTCGCTGACCGGTTTGCGCTCGTAGCCATCAACCACGACGACGGTGCCATCCGGGTCGCGTTCGATTGATTCTGGCTTCAGCTTGGTCTTCAGCACCAGATCAGGATCATGCACGATGTCGGCCAATGCCGTCACGGCTGGAGCGATGAGTTCAAGCTCCCGAACGCGGATTTCAAGGTCAGCAATGCGCTGGTCCTTCTGCGCCGTCGCCTCACGGAACTGCTGCTCCAAAGCCTGCCGGGCTTCTTGGTATTTTCCTTGGGCTTCAAGTTCAGATTGCTCGGCGCGGCGCTTGAACTCAAGGAGCTCGTTGACATCGACACCATCCGGCAGCTTGGTTTTCTTTGCAGCGCGCAGTTCAGCGATCAGCTCTTGATTCTTGCGCTCCAATGCCTCGACACTGCGTTGCAGTGCTTCGGTATTGTCACCCCCGGTAGCCGCAGGCTCCTGGGTGTTGAGTTCATCGGACATTGATAACCCGCAGGGTCAGTTACTGTTGCAGTGTATCGGAGCAGGCATGGAGATCATCAAGCAGAACCCAGACGGGCTTGGATCACGCGATCTACGGCATGTACTGTCGAACGTAATCGACATCGACGAAGATGGCAATGAAGTGCTGACTTTTGCTGCTGTCGGCAACCTGCATCTGTCAAGAGTGGTCGCCATCGCCCGTGATGAGGATGGCGACCTGCTGCTGATCACCGACCACGCGCAGGCGGTGATGGAACAACTCGGCAGCTGGGATGATTTCGTGGCAGATTGATCAGGCCTTACGGCGACGACCGGTGCTGCGCTTGGATTCCATCCGCCGCACCTTGGCTTGTGCAGATTGATAAGCCTTGACGTTGGCGCGGATGTTCTTGGCGCCGGCATCTGTGCGCTTGCCAAGGCCTCGTGCGCTGGTGCGACCACCGGCCAGCATCTTGGCTTCACGGGCCTTGCTGGTGGCAGCCTTGTAAGCAGCCTTAGCCCTACGACCTGCCGCTACTTGATTCTTCATGCCAGCGGCTTTCTTCTTCCCGCCGCCGCCAGACTTCTTCCCGCCTCCACCTTTCTTTCCGCCTCCACCTCCACCGCCGGAGAACCGACCGCGTGAGTCCCTGGAGTAGGTCCGTGCCATGGTGACTACCGTAACTGAACTAAGTCTAGTCTCACCACTTTGTGCGATCTGCCCAATATGCAGCCGACATCTTGCCTTTGGCTATGTTGGCGGCATGGCGCGCCTTGAATGATGCCCGTCTGGTTTTGGCTGCTGCCGATTCTCCTGTTCGCGCTGGTGAGCCTGATACGCCCTGCTGACCGAACCTGATCAGCTTGATGGTATCGCCTTCCTTGGCGAGTACCGCATGAGACTTCTTCGGGTGTGATGGTGTCCGCTTCGGCTTGTTGTAGCCGTCGAACTGTTCGCCGCGGTAGGTGATGCTCATGATCCCTTCAACCGTCGTTGGCGAGTTGTGCGCGAAGGGTTGACTCGTGCTTTTGGTGCTGACTGTCCTATGGCTTGATTCACTTCACGGAAGTATCGCGCATCGGATTTAGCCAGCTCGCGCAATGTGCCCCGAAGCGCATCGCTGACACGTCGATTGGTAGTGCCGGCGCCAGCGGTCGAGGTGGGCCTTGTCGCTGCTGCGCCGCGCTTGACATTGCGCCTGATGATGCGCATCCCCGCGACATTGCCGCCGAGTGAATAAACTCGCTGCTGTTCAGCCTTGTAGAGCGCCCTTTGGCCGCGCTTCAAGGCTCTTGTCATGCTGCCGCCTTTTGGTGCAGGAGCTGGCGGCCTTGATCGACGAATCACGCCGCCACTGCCGCCACTGCCGCCGGCAAACCGACCTTTAGAGTCTCGAACGAAATTACGAACGCCCATCACTTCCTCTTGCGTGACTTGCCGGCTTCAGATAGAGCAATGGCTATGGCCTGCTTCCGGCTTGTCACCTTGCCGCCCTTGCCGGGGCCTGGCTTGCCGGTGCGTAGTGTTCCCCGCTTGAACTCGCTCATTACCTTCTCCACCTTGCCCTTCTTTTTCGCCATCGCCGATCGAGCATCCTT